>ERZ894240.1119-NODE-1119-length-18590-cov-14.030753_pt1 | contig 18590 bp, 17 predicted proteins | sample MGYA00380298_ERZ894240 | MGnify/ENA primary metagenome ERZ894240 (study PRJEB32331, sample SAMN06328419) | human gut metagenome | biome: human gut microbiome; feature: stool | host: Homo sapiens | collected 2014-06-27 ...
TAATAATGCTTTAAAATATTCCCCTGAGAATTCTATTATAAATATCTACCAAGAGGATAATAATATAATTTTTGAAAATCCTATGTACTTAACAGAAAAAGAAAATATTGATAACCTTTTTCAACCATTTTATAGAGGAACATCTGCTAATGAATTAAATATTGAAGGAAGTGGTTTAGGATTATCACTTATCAAAAGAATTTTAGATTTACATTCTATTAGCTATTCTATCAAAATAGAAAAAAAATATTTCAAATTCATTTTGACATATTGAGGACATAATTTCCCTCTATAATTTAATCAAAGAAAAGATAAAATTAGGAAGTGATATATATGAAAAAAATATTTATTGGAACATTAATGATTTTAGCTATTAGCTCAACTGGTTTTGCTAAAATGCATGATTTTCAAAATGAACCTACTCCACCTGTACCACCACATATGATGAAAATGAAAAATAATAACTATAGGGTAAACCCTGAACTTGAAAGAGCTAGAATATTAATCGAAGAAAAAAGACTTGAGGTTAGAAAAGAATTATTAAATGAAAAACCAGATTGGAATAAAATAGAAAAGTTAAAAATCGAAATAGCTACACAAGAAGCTAAAAATAGAACTTGTACTATGAGAGAAAGATTTGAAGCTAGATTTAATACTCAAACATCTACTACTCCAATAAACAACTAATTTTTTATAGTAGAGAGTGAATACTCTCTACTTTTTATTTTGTATCTTACGTTTTAAATATGTTATAATATTTGTATATAAACAAACTTAAATTAAGGGGGGGAAAATTATGACTAAAGAAGAAAGAAGAGAACTAATAAAAGTCGCTATGGGATATAGTAATGCCACTTTAAAACTAGAAAATGCTAATCTTGTAAATGTTTTCTCAGGAGAAATCTATTTAGCTAATATCTATATCTATAAAAAATATATTGCTGACATTGTAGAAGTTGAAAAAGATAGTTTTAAAAAAGCAGATAAAATTATTGATATTCAAGGAAAATATCTAGTACCTGGATTTATAGACTCACATCTACATATTGAAAGCAGCCATCTTACTCCATATCATTTTGCTGAAGCTATAATACCAAAAGGAACTACTACTATTATAGCTGATCCTCACGAAATTTGTAATGCATTAGGAGAAGAAGGGCTTAACTATATGCTTAAAGCTTCTGAAAATCTTCCAATGAATCAGTATTTCCTTGTGCCATCATGTATTCCATCTGTTATGAAACTTGAAAATACAGGTGCTGAATTTGATGCAGATTTAGTAGATAAACTTTTGGAAAAAGATAGAATCTTAGGACTTGGAGAAGTTATGGATTATATTGGAGTAATTCACAACGATAAAAGAATGGAAGATATAATTGATGTAGCTTATAGAAAAAATATGTTTTTACAAGGACACTCTCCAGAATTGCAAGGTAGTGAACTTTCTGCATATCTTTGTGGTGGTCCTTATACTTGTCATGAAACTAGAGATGGAGTCCATGCTATTGATAAAATAAGAAAAGGTATGACCGTAGATGCTAGAGAAAGTTCTATCTCAAAAAATATAGCATCTATCATTGAAAATATAAAAAGTTTTAAATCTCCTAGAAATCTAACTCTTTGCACCGATGATAGAGAACCTAAAGATATTTTAGAAAAGGGACATATTAATGACTGTGTAAGAGTTGCTATAAAAGCTGGTTTAGAACCAATTGAAGCAATTAGAGCTGTAACTCTTAATACTGCCCAAATATATAGATTAGATAAACGTGGTGCTATTGCTCCTAGCTATTTTGCTGATATGTTAGTAATTGATAACCTAAAAGATATTAATGTTGAAAAGGTATTTTTTGAAGGAGAGCTTGTAGCAGAAAATAATAAACTACTTGTTCAAATTAATAAACCTCATATAGATTTAGAAAATAAAAATACTATCAATATAGATGAACTAAAAGTTGAAGATTTTATGATAAAAGCTCCTATAGAAAATGGAAAATTAGAAATAGTAGGAATGGAATATATTAATAAAATTTCAAGTGTTACTAGAAAGAAAACTTTTACTGTAAATGTAAAAGATGGCTATGTAGATTTAGAAGGAGACGAACTTAACTTTGCAATCTCTATCAATAGATATGGTAAGAAAACAAAAGCTATTGCTGTAGTAGAAAATTTCTATGTAAATAGAGGAGCTATTGCAACTACTTATTCTCATGACTCACATAACTTAACTATTATCTATAAAAAACCTATTGATGCCTTAGTTGCTGCTCAAAGAGTAAAAAATATAGCTGGTGGTATTGTAGTTGTTGAAAATGAAAAAGTTGTTAAAGAACTACCTTTCCCTATAGGTGGAATGTTATCTAAAAACTCTGCTTATGAGTTGGGAAATTATATTGTAGATATGAATAAAGTTTTAAGGGATTATGGGATAGAAAGTGCTAGCCCTATTACTAGACCTAGTACACTCTCTCTTATAGTTATTCCTGAAGTAAAGCTTAGTGATATGGGACTAATTGATGTAGTTAAACAAGAGATTATTAAACAATTCTAAGTTTTTAATTAATAATTGGGGATATTATAAATTTTTAAATTTCAATATCCCCAAAATCTTTTTATTTTAATTCTTCTATTAATTCTCTTATTCCTAAATCTTCAAAAAATTTTTTCTCTGCTATTGAAGGAATTTTATTTTCCATAATAGCCTTAAATATTTTCTTATCAAATGGAATTTTCATAGATATTTTATAACCTAAATTATTTAAATAAGTCTCTATCTTATCTGTCATTTCAATAGAGATATCAAATTTATTTATAACAAAACATGGTTTTACTCTAAATCTCTCTACTAAATTTACTACCCTCTCTAAGTCATATAAGCCTGAAAGTGTAGGTTCAGTTACTATTATAACTCTCTTTACTCCTGTTAAAGAACTTATTACATTACAAGCTACTCCAGGTGCTCCATCTAAAATTATATACTCTTTTCCATCTAATTGAGCTATCTTTTTAGCTTTTCTTCTTACCTCAGCTACAAGTTTTCCAGAATTTTCCTCTCCAGGTTCCAAACAAGCATGTACCATTGTTCCATACTCTGTTTCCCCTACCATTATATCTCCAACTCTATTTTCTATCATCTCAATAGCTCCTACTGGACAGATATATTCACACACTCCACACCCTTCACATTTTTGCACATTATCCATAGCTTCAAATTTACAGTATTCATAGCATCTATTACAATGAATACATTTTTCACTATCTATTTTTGCTTTTTTCATTCCTAAAAATCCATTTTTCTCTTTCTCTGAAGGATTTAAAAGTATCTTCAAATTTGGAGCATCTACATCACAATCCCCTATTACCAAGCTATCAAAGTATGGAATAATTGAAGAAGTTATTGTAGTTTTTCCTGTTCCACCTTTTCCTGAAATCACTAATATCTCTTTAATCTCCATACTTTTGCACCCTCTTTAAAATTTTTTCAAAACTCTTCCTATACTCTGGTAAAATATCAGCTATAATATTTCCTTCAGAATAATTTTTAGCTATCTTTCTATCAAAAGGAATCTTTTCTAATATCTCTATACCTTCCTCTTGACAATAATTTTCTACTAAATTTTCTTTTGAGTCAGCTTTATTTATTACTATCCCAAAAGGAATTTTTAAATCTCTCAAAAGTTTTAATACCAATTTCATATCACTCAAGCCAAAGGGAGATGGCTCTGTAACAACTATTGCATAATCAGATTTTTCCACTGCTGCTACAGTAGTACATGAAGTTCCAGGAGGGCAATCTATTATTAAATTTTTCTCTATATTTTCTCTATACATATGTTTTATAATTTTTACTCCAGACATCTCTCCTATGTTTAATTTTCCATATTCCATCTTTGAATTAAAATATGTTTTTCCACAAAATATTTTTCCTATTTCTCTAGCTCTCCAAGTAATAGCTCCAAATTTACAAATTATTTCACAACCACCACAGTCGTGACAACTCTCTTCAAAAACAATAACTCTATTTTTAGCTGGGATTATGGCATTAAACCTACAAAACTTTCCACACTCTCCACAAAGGTTGCATTTAGACATATCTACTTCTGGATAGCAAGATTTTACTTTATTCTCTTTAAATTTTTTCCCCTTTAAAAAAAGTTGAGTATTGGGAGCTTCTATATCCATATCTAATATTGGAATCCCACTTATAAAAGCAAGACTAGTACTTACAGTAGTTTTTCCTGTTCCACCCTTTCCACTTAAAACAGCTATTTTCATATTTTCCTCCTATGCCATTCTAAGTCCTTGTGGTTTAGATGAAAAATCAAATCTTTCTAATTTTTTCTCTCTATAAGCTTCTAATACCTCTTTTACAGTTGTTAATTCTCCTAATCTATATACAGGTAAATCAAACTCCTCTATCAAAACAATAGCCTTTGGTCCTACTTCTCCAGCTATTAATTCCTCTACTCCTAAACTAACTAGATTTTTTATAACCTTAAGTCCCGCTCCTGTAACTTCATCTTTGGCTTCATTTTCTATTATTCATACTCATTAGTTTCTGAATCTACCAAAATAAAATATGATGCTCTTCCAACCCTTCTATCTACATTTGAATCATATCTATTTTCCTCTAATGCTATCGCTATCTTCATACTCTCCTACAAATTTTGATAAAATATAAAGGGAGTTTCCTCCCTTAATAATTAATGTTCACACTTATGTCCCTCTTCATGGTGATGATGTGCACAAGCAGATCCCTTAGAATATAGACTTCCTTGTAGATATACCTCTAGTACCTCTTTTATTTCTCCAATTGCTCCCAATATAACCTGTCCACCATTAGCTTTGATTAGGTCAATAGCTCTTTGTCCCATTCCACCTGTTATTACTACATTTATATTATTTTCAGCTATAAATTTTGGAAATACTCCTGAAGCATGCTCTGGGGCATCTAATACCTCTTTCTTTACTATTTCTCCCTCTTTTACTGAATATACTACAAATTTTTCACAATGTCCAAAATGCTCCTCTACTGTTACCTCATCATTTGTTGGAAATCCCACTCTTAAAATTTCATTTGCCATCACTTCTCATCTCCTGTATTTTTTAATTTTATTGCTTTTTGATGTAACAAAGCATCCAATATTTTTTTCCTTCCAGAGTTTAGTATTCTTTGAACAGTTCCCCTAGATATCTGCATAAGTTCAGCAGTTTCTATTTGGCTCTTTCCTTCATAATCACAAAGTCTTATTGCTTCTAGTTCATCTATTTCTATCTCTACTGACTCCAGTTCAACCATAGGAATACCAATAGGTTTAAACACTCTTTCATTTTCTAAAATACGACAACATCTCTGTTTTTTACATCTCGGCATAAAATCCTCCTAAAACAATTTTGTGCATATGCACATTTAAAATATACTCATTTTATTTTATTTTGTCAAGTTTTTCATTTTTTTCTTTCAAATTTTATAATTTTAATGTAAAATAGAATATATTTTTATACGAGGTGATAACTAAATGAAATTTGTTGTATCTGATTTAGATGGAACTCTTTTACATTCTCACAATATTGTAAGTGAATATACTATTAGAACAATTGATAAACTTGTTAAAAAGAATGTAAATTTCGCTATTGCTACTGGGAGAGGACAGCAAGGAGTTCAAGGTATTTTAAAACAACTTGGCATTAATCCCTATCTCATCTGCAATAATGGAGCTAATATCTATACTCCAGAAGGAGAATGTATCCTTGATAAAAGAATACCTAAGAAAATCGTTACAGAGATATTAAAAGAGATTAGAAAAAATAATCTTTTTTACAGTGCCTTTTTAAACGAATTTTATTTTCATAGTAAAGATGAACCTGTTGAAGATTTTACTAGTAGACCTCTTTTTACAGAAGTAGCTGTTGAAAAGGAAGAGGATATTCCCGATTTAAATAAGATAATTGTTTCTGATGATAACCCTAAAGTTTTAATTGAACTTGTTAATATATTAAAAAATAAATTTTCTCACCTTGCTGAGATAATGCTATCACAACCAACTTGTATTGATATTGCACCTAAAAATTGTACTAAAGGAACTGGTATAGAAAATCTTGCTAGAATATTTAACCTAACTCCTGATGATTTTATGGCTTTTGGAGATGGAGAAAATGATTTAGATATGTTAAAAACTGTTGGACATCCAGTTATTATGGAAAATTCACAAGAACTTTTAAAAGATTTTTTTTCTAATGTTACTTTATCTAACAAAGAAGATGGAGTAGCAAGATATTTAGAAAAATTCTTTAACTTATAGAGGTATAAAATGAGAGATAAACAGATAAATAAAGAGGTAATCATAACTTTAATATTATATATTTTTTATTTTGCTTGGTGGTACTATTTTGCATATTTACATACTGATAGTGAAGATGTAGAAAATTTCAAATATATATTTGGACTTCCAGAATGGTTCTTCTACTCTTGCGTACTTGGACTAGTTGTTATTAATATTTTAGTTTTTATTGCTGTAAAACTATTCTTTAAAGATGTACCACTAGAGGAGGAGAAAAAATGTTAACACTTATTCCTGTTTTACTTTACCTTTTACTTATGTTAGGTATTGCTTACAAAGTCAATCAGATAAAACATAGTAAAGATGTAAATTTTACTGAAGAGTATTTTATAGGAAGTAGAAATATGGGAGGCTTTGTCCTTGCTATGACTATAATAGCTTCCTATGTTGGTGCTAGTTCTTTTATAGGAGGACCTGGAATTGCATACAAATTGGGATTGGGATGGGTACTCTTAGCTTGTATCCAAGTTCCTACTGCTTTTTTTACTCTTGGAATTATAGGAAAAAAATTAGCCATTATCTCTAGAAGAATAAATGGAGTAACTATTATAGATTTATTGAGAGCTAGATATAAAAGTGATATTGTAGTAATCTTAGCATCTATCACTATGCTAATATTTTTTATAGGAACTATTGTAGCTCAATTTATTGGTGGAGCTAGACTTTTTGAAGCAGTTACTGGATATCCATATTTTATTGGACTTATTCTTTTCTCATCAGTAGTTATAGCCTATACATCTTTTGGAGGATTTAGGGCAGTAGTCTTAACTGATGCTATTCAAGGAGTAGTGATGTTAATTGCTACAGGAGTTTTATTCTATGTTATCTTAAAAAATGGAAATGGTATGGAAAATATTATGCTTTCTATTGCCAAAACTCATCCTGAAATGTTAACTCCTACTTCCAATGGAAATATTGCCAAACCTTTTATTATGTCCTTTTGGGTATTAGTAGGAATTGGACTTTTAGGCTACCCATCTACTACTGTGAGATGTATGGGATTTAAAGATAGCAATTCTCTTCATAGAGCTATGATAATAGGAACATCAGTTGTAGGACTTTTAATGTTAGGGATGCACTTAGTTGGAGTTATGGGAGTTGCAGTTGCTCCTGGTGTTGATGTTGGAGATAAAATTATCCCTATACTTGCACTAAAAAATCTTCATCCTATACTTGCTGGAGTGTTTATAGGAGGTCCACTTGCAGCCATTATGTCAACTGTAGACTCTCTTCTAATTATGACTTCAGCTACTATTGTAAAAGATTTGTACTCTCACTATGTAAATAAGGAAGCTAGTACAGAAAAAATAAAAAAATTATCCTTTATGGCTTCTCTAGGATTTGGAATAATAGTATTTTTACTATCTTTAAATCCACCTGATTTATTAGTTTGGATTAATCTATTTGCTTTTGCTGGATTGGAGGCTACTTTCTTTTGCCCTATTGTATTTGGTCTTTTCTGGAAAAAAGCAAATTCTACTGGAGCTATTGCTTCTATGATATTTGGATTTATAACTTTTATTTATCTCACTGTATGTAAAATCTCTATTTTAGGAATGCATACTATTGTTCCTGTATTATTCGTTAGTTCTCTTGTTTTCATTATTGGTTCCTATGCTGGAGAACCTAATGATGAAAAAATAATAGATATATTTTTTAATTTTTAATTATTTTTAAACTGGGATTATTATAATAAAATTATTATAATAATCCTATTTTATAATTTAAATAAATACTTTCATATAAAATATGAATTAGCTTTTTTATAATTTTATAGTAATACTATATTATCTATTTTATATGTACATAAGGAGGAAAGTAAAATGACAAATGCAATACTTACAGATTTTTTAAAAAGTCTAGCTTTACTTGGTGTTTTTTTATTACTTGGTGTTTTTATAAGAGCGAAAGTAAAAATATTTCAAAAAACTTTTATCCCAGCTGGAATTATAGGAGGATTTCTACTTTTAATATTAGGACCACAATGTTTTGATTTATTACCAGTTCCAAAAGAGTGGTTTAATATCTATTCACTTTTACCTGGAGTTTTTATAGTTCCTGTTGTTGCTGCTGTTCCTCTAGGTTTATCTATTGGAGCTAAAGGGAAAAATAAGGAAGCTGATTTTTTAAAAAATATTTTTCCTTTAATGGGAATAGGATTAGTAGTTTCATTATTTCAATTTGCAATAGGGTATGGAACTCATGTTTTATTTTCTAATGAAAATTTATACGATGTATTTGGAATAGAACTTGCTATTGGATTTGTAGGAGGACATGGAACTGCTGGTACATTAGGTAATATTTTATCTGGTTTAAATCTACCTTACTGGCAAACTTCACAAGGGGTTGCTACAACAACTGCTACCTTTGGAATAGTAGGAGGAATTTTAATTGGAATTGCCTTAATTAACTGGGCTGCACGTCATGGGCAAACTGCTATGCTAACTAAACCAGCTGATATTCCAGAACCTATTCGTATAGGATTCCAAAAAGATATCTCAAAACAAAATTCAATAGGAAGAGAAACAACTCTATCTTCTTCAATAGATACAGTAGCATTCCATGCTGCACTTATATTTGTAGCCTGTGGATTAGCATATTTAATCTTATCAATAACCAAAAAATTACAAATTCCTGTATTAAGTAGTATCTCTGTTTGGGCATATGCTATGATAGTTATGTTTAGTATTTGGGGTATTATGAATAAATTAAACCTTCAATATTTAGTTGATGATAAAGTAAAAAGTAAAATTTCAGGTTCCTTTACAGAATATGCTGTTATTGCTGCTATAGCAAGTTTACCTATAAAAGCCGTAGCAGCCTATATAGTTCCTATATTAGTAATGGTTATTATTGGATATATTGTTACTACTGGAGCTCTTTTCTTTTTCTGTAAAAGATATTTAAAAGGATATTGGTTTGAACAGATGATTGCAACTCTAGGTATGAGTACTGGTGTTTTTTTAACAGGAGTTCTTTTACTTCGTATTTGTGACCCTAATTTAGAAAGTCCTGCACTTGCTAATTATTCTTTATCTTACACAATAACAAGTATAATATATTTTGCTATGTTAAATATGTTTATCATGATGCCTATGACTTCTGGAGCTGGTTTTACAGCTATGGTAGCACTAGGACTTGGAATAGTTATTTTATTTATTTCTATGATCAGCAGTCGTGTATTTTTCGGAAAAGAATTTAAAGGAAATTAATGAAAGGAAATATATGGAAAAATATAAAGAGATACTGGAAGAATTAAACTCATGTATTTGGGATTATTCTGAGTTAAAATTTGAAGAATTTAAATCATCTGGAAAAATAAAAGAAATATTGAAAAAATATGATTTTAAAGTAGAAAGTAACCTAGCTGAAATGGAAACAGCTTTTACTGCAACTTATGGTAGTGGAAAGCCAATCATAGGAATACTAGCCGAGTATGATGCCCTTTCAGGATTAAGTCAAGAAGCTAATGCTCTAACTCCTATTCCAAGAAAAAATATTTCTACTGGACATGGTTGTGGTCATAATTTGCTAGGAACTGCTACTGTTGGCGCTTGCCTTAAAATAAAAGATTATCTAGTTAATTCTAAAAAATCAGGTACTATTGTATTAATAGGTTGTCCTGCTGAAGAGGGAGGTTCAGGAAAAGCTTATTTAGCAAGAGAAGGAGTATTTGATAATCTAGATATCGCATTAACTTGGCATCCTGCTGGAGGAAATGCTGTTCTTACTGGTTCTCTACAAGCTAATTGTCAAGCTTATTTTAGATTTAAAGGAATATCTTCTCATGCTGCTGGAGCGCCACATTTAGGTAGAAGTGCTTTAGATGCTGTAGAATTAATGAATGTTGGAGTCAATTATATGAGAGAACATATAGAACCTACTGATAGAATACATTATGCGGTTACTGATACAGGTGGAATATCTCCTAATGTAGTACAAAACCATGCTGAAGTTCTTTATTTAATTCGCTCTACTACTACAGAAAAAGTAAATAGACTTTATGAAAGAGTGTGTAAAGTAGCTAAAGGAGCTTCTTTAATGACAGAAACTGAAGTTGAAATCATCTTTGATAAGGCTTGCTCTAATATTATTTCCAATAATATTCTAGAAGAGATTCTATATGAATCTATGTTAGAAACACCCTTGCCTAATTATACTGATGAAGAATTAAAGTTTGCTTCAAATATGAAAAATACAATTTTAGCTACTGATATAGAGAGTGATTTATCCTTAATGCTAGTTTCTGGAAATACTAAAAAAGATTTAGTAAAAAAATATAAAGAGTGTTTAATGAGCAATATTATACTTGAACATAAGCATTTAGAAATAAATCTTCCTGGTTCTTCAGATGTTGGTGATTGTAGTCATGTAGTTCCTACTGCTCAATTTGTTGCTGCCTGCTTCGTCCCTGGAACTCCAGCTCATTCTTGGCAGATGGTGTCTCAAGGAAAATCTGGAATTGCTGTAAAAGGAATGATATATGCCAGCGAAGTTTTAACAAAAACTGCTCTTAAAATTATTAATAATCCTGAAATAGTAAAAAAAGCCAAAGATGAATTTCTAGCAATAACAGGAGGTATAAAATATCAATGCCCTATACCTAAAGAAATCAAACCAAAAAAGAAAAAATTTTAGGAGGAAAATATGACACTTTTAAATTCTGCTAAAGAATTACAACCATATTTACAAAATATCAGAAGAGAATTACATCAGTTTCCAGAAATTTCTCTTCAGGAAAAGAATACATCCGAAATTCTTCTAAGGGAGTTAAAAAAAATAGATGGAATACAAATAAGAGAAAATGTAGCTGGGTATGGAATAATTGCAGACTTTTATGGAGAAAAACCTGGAAAATTGATAGCTTTGAGAGCCGATATGGATGCCTTGCAAATTGAAGAAAAAAATGATGTAGAATGGAAATCTAAAAATTTAGGTGTAATGCATGCTTGTGGACATGATAATCATATGACTATGGTATTAGGTGCTGCTCTTTTATTGAATAAAAATAAATCTAAACTTTCTGGAGGAGTACGTCTAATTTTTCAACCAGCTGAGGAACTTTCACCTAATGGTGGAGCAAAGGACATGATAAAAGCTGGTGCTTTAGAAAATGTCGATATGATTTTAGGTATGCATGTTTGGCCTGATTTACCACTAGGTAAAATTGGATTAAAATCTGGAGCCCTAATGGCTGCTTCAGATCACTTTGCTATAAATATAAAAGGAAAATCTAGTCATGCTGCTAAACCAAATGAAGGTATAGATGCTCTAGTTGCAGGGGCTCAATTTATTAACCAATGTCAAACTATAGTAAGTAGAAATACTGACCCTATGCAATCAATAGTTATAACTATTGGAAAAATGAACTCTGGTACAAGATACAATATAGTAGCTGAAGAATGCATACTTGAAGGAACTTGTAGAACATTTTCTCCTAATATAAGAGATTTAGCTGAAAAAAGATTAGAAACAATATTAAAAGGAGTATGTATTTCCAGTGGATGTAGTGGAACTTTAAATTATGAAAGAGGATATTCAGCAGTTATCAATAATGAAGAAATTACAAAATATATTAGAACTACTATTGAAGATAAGTTTAAAAAAGATGATATTGTAAATGTAGAACCTTGTATGACCGCAGAAGATTTCTCACATTATTTACTAGAAAAACCTGGAGCTTTGCTATGGATAGGAACTACAAAAGAAGGAGAAACTAAATATCCACTACATAGTAGCTATTATTCTCCTAATGAAGAAGTTCTTTGGAAAGGAAGTGCTCTTTTAGCAGAATTAGTCTTAAATTATAAATAAATAAAAAAGCTGAGATAGTTAAAAAGCTACTCAGCTTTTTTATTTTTTATATAAATCTAAAAAAATTATATGTACATATTATCAAAATAATCACTAAAACAACTGAGAATATTTTATCTACTCCCTTATTTGATAATCTTTTAGAAATTGTACTTCCTATAAATCCTCCTGCAATTCCTCCAATTATCATAAAAATTAAATCCATAGAATTATAAGTTGGAACTGTTTTAGTTATAAATGTTGTAAGTAAACTTGTTGTCTGTGAAAAGAAAATTATATATATTGAATTTAGTGAACAAGTCTTAGAATTCATATTAAAAAAATAAGCAAGTATAGCTATATTGATAGGTCCACCACCTATTCCTAAAAAAGCTGATATCATTCCTAAAGAAAAACCAATTAAAGCAGCTATCCCTAAATTATTTACATTCTTCATAGTTATTTTCTCTTTATTTTTTATAAACCAAAATACATATAGAGTCATAATTATAAGAATAATTGCTTGTCCAGCTCCTATAAAATTATCATTTTTAAATATTGCTTTTGTTAGCTGAAAAATTTGTTTCCCTATTATTCCACCTACTGCTGCCCCTAATGCCAAAGTAGTACTCTTTACTTTATCTAATTTTACTCCACTATTTCTACTTTTTAAAAGTGAAACTATACTCATGGAAAAAACAGTACATCCAGACATAAAGTTTATTGTAGAGATAGGTAATCCTGAAAATGCATCATACACTGGTTTTATTATTATTCCGCCACCTATCCCACTAATTGCTCCTGTTGTTGTTGCTAATAAAGATACGATTAGATTGAATAAATTTGTCATAATTTTTCCCTTTCTATATTTTTATTTTTCATTTTTATATTATATCACATTTTTATTTTTTATAAATTATCTTTTTTCTATCTTCAATTTTCTATGTATAAAAAAAGGTAGCAAAATCCTTTTCACTTTGCTACCTTTTTTTCTTACATACTTATATAATCATTTTTATCTTTGCTTGAAGCTTTTTCACACTCTACTTTATTTACTTTATATCCTTTTTTTATCTCAAGCTCTCCAGCTAATATAGGATCATTTGTCCTAACTTGTTCTTGATATAATTTTTCTCTTAATTCTTCTAAAATAGATTGAGATTTCTCATCCTCAACTAAGTTATTTCTTTCACTAGGATCATAATAAAGATCAAATAGTCCCTCTCTATATTTTATTTGCTCTTTTAACCCATTTTTCATTAAAAAAGTTTTAGGGTCTGACTCATCTATATTTGAAAGGTTTATTTTATTCCAATTATTGTCATAATATTTAATGTATTTATAACGATTAGTTCTTATACATCTTACAGGTTCATAAGATGTATGAAAATTTATTTCAGAAAAAATAAAATCTCTTATCTCTTCTTTACTATTATCAAAAACTTTTTTAAATGACTTTCCTTCTAAATATTCCGGCTTCTCCAATGATAATAGTTCACACAATGTAGGAAATACATCTATATGTGATACCAGATTATCCATTACCTCTCCATTACTTTTAGCTCCAGGTACTCTTATTATCATAGCTACTCCTATTCCATTATCAGTCAAATTACACTTATTAAATGGAAGAGCTACTCCATGATCTGTTGTATAAATTATAATTGTATCCTCATATAGTTTATTTCTTTTCAAAGCATCTAAAATTAATTTAATATTTTCATCAGCATAATAAGCTGTTGTCATAAATTGAGCATGATCGTGTCTATTCTCTTCATTATTGGTAATAGGGAAAATAGGTTTCACATATCTTTCATCTATTTTATCCAATACCTTTATTGGATATGGACGATGAGTACTATGCATACCATAAGCTATAAAAAATGGTTTTTCTTTATCATAATTATCTAACCACTTCACAACTTCCATAGCATTATCTCTATCCCAAATATGTAAATCCTCTTTTACAAACTCTTTAGATGAAGTTGTTAAAATATTTTCATATCCTAAATCATGTAGTCCATTTTCTTCTAAATCTAGATACCATCCATATTCATGTTGAATTCCTGATAAACATGTTGTATATCCATTATTCTTCAAAAAATTAGCTAAATGATTTTCTGGTTTTGCCAATGAAAATCCTCTTTGAGCTAAACCTAGCATTCCATTTTGATGAGGATATGTCCCAGTTAGAAGCCCTGCTCTACTTGGAGAGCAAGTTGGTCCTACACAATAAGTATTTGTAAAAGTTAAGGCATCTTTTGCAAACTCTTTTAGATTATCAGTAGGAATATCATATCCATAGGGACTTAATACTCTACCACTATCATGAGTATTTATATATATTACGTTCATTTTATTTCTCCTTTTTTATAAATATTGGTGAGCTCCATGCTACTCCACCATCTCTTTGCCATACTCTTACCCTTATATTATTTATATTTTTAGTATTGATCTCTTTTTCTATTCTTCTAGTATATCCAATCTTAGGAACAGCTCTAGAAATTTTTATCTTATAAGCATTATGCCACCATGGATCTGTTCTATAGTATTCTGTAAAATTAAATGTATCTTTTAATAATTTTTTAGCTTCATCTAATAATGGAATAAGTCTTGAATTTTCAAATAACTCTTTTACTTTTAAAGTATACTCCTTTCCATCAACTATTAGTAATATTTCACTCTCTAATGGAGCTGAAATTTCAAATATAAATCCTTCTGTTGTTACAGCACTTGGTCCCATCCATTTTCCAGTAGCTGTTGTTTTATATGATGTTATATCAAACTCACAACTATTTTCTGTAACATTATATAATTTTTGTCCAAAATTACTCCAACATTTCTCTATTGATAAAATTTTACCAGAAGTTTTTAAGCTTCCATGCCAATTTTTAGAAACTATATCTGGAAATATTCTTCTGTCTGGACCCCAACCTAAATCTAATTTAAACTTAAAAGTTACATTTTCTGGTAATTCTTTTCTTTCCCATGTTGAAGTATGAGGAATATAATCAGTAGTAATATTATCCTCAATTATCTCTATTCTATCTATTGAATTAGAAGCTTCTACATCCAATACTAATTTAGAATTTTCTTTTCCTTCAATTTCTTCTCCCATTACAGCACCATCAATAGAAAAATCTAACTTTATTCTATCTTTACTTACTCCATAAACTCTTCTCTTTTCAAAAGCTTCCCATATACTTTCTTTACTATTTTCTTCTGCTAGCACTGCTATATATCCAAATCCATATACTCCTGGTACTGAGTGGTTATCTCCAGAAGCTATTACTCCAAACTTATGTCCTTTTTCCCATCCTTTTTCTACTGCAGTAGCTCCTGTTCTTGGTCCCATATGAACATGTCTATCCATTCCTATTTGACTCTCATCATTTTCACTAGAACCATGTGATGAATATATTTCTACAAATGGAGAAAATTTATCATTGTGAGTTTCCCAATTTTTTCCTCTATGTTCCAATTGATAAGCTAAATGATGAGGTATTCCAATACATTTTTCATCGCTATATTTTTTTACTAACTCTTCATATCTCATAGGAAATACTGGTAAGTTATTATTATTTAAGAAAAATATATTGTGGTCTCCATCTTTTCCAGCTCCTTGCCACTCATATCCCATAAACATAGGAAATCCTTCTGCATTTACCTTTTTAGTAAATTCTCTTATATACTCCCAATCTTTTTCTACTTCTTCATCTGTATATCTATCTTCTACCCCTAATCCACTTTCATCTTTTCTCATATAATATGGATAATATGCAAATGGCCAAAAATCAAATAATTCTTTTACTTGTTCAAACCATTTTGGTAGCTCCTCTATTTTTTCATGATGTAGATTACTATGCATATCACTCCATAATATCTTGTATTTACCCATTTCCCTTCTCTCCTTCTTTAATATTTTAAAGGTATTTTCCTTTGTAACTTATTCATAAGACTTGTAAATTTTAAAGTTGTTATATGCGGTCTTGTTATGGCATTTCCTACCACAACTGCATGTGCTCCTAAATACAAACTTTTTATTGCATCATCTGGAGTCCAAATTTTTCCTTCCATTATAACTACTCCCAAATCTTTACAATACTCTACTATTCTCACTAACTCTTCAAATACTGGAGAGTCTGTTGATTTAGGATTTTCATTAAATCTATATAGAGTAGGAGCTACCATATCAGCTCCTAACTCTAACGCATATTTTGCTTCTTCAGCATTTCTAATATCTGCTAAAATAAGAATATCAGGATATTTCTCTCTTATTTTAGGAATTATATTGTAGGCTTTTTCTCCATTGCTATTTAATCTATCAGTGGCATCTACTGCCACTATATCTGCTCCAGCTTCTATTACAGCATCTACCTCTTTCATAGTTGGAGTTATAAATACATCTTCTGTTTCCATATTTATTTTCCATAATCCTATAATTGGTTTATCTGTGATACCCCTTACCTTTACTATGTTTTCAGGAGTATCTATTCTATAACCACAAGCATCTCCCCATTCTCCACACTCTACCAATTTTTCTATGATTCCTGGTAAATATAATGGATCAGTTTTTTTTACTTGGCAAGAAAGTATCAATCCATTCTTTATTTGGTCTATTATCTTTTTATTTTTAGTATTCATAATCCCCACCTACATTATACTAAAATTTTATATAATTATAAAGTTGAAATATACTCATCAATTTCAGTTCTTATTAGATTCACAGTTGGTCCATATATAACTTGAAGATTTTTTCCTCTAGTAACTACATTATGAGCTCCTGTTTGTTTTAATAACTCTATATTAACTTTATCTAATTTTTTTACTGTTACTCTTAATCTAGTAGCACAGTTATCTAAATCATCTATATTATCTAACCCACCTAATGCTTCTACTATTGTTTTTGCTTGTCCAGCTTGATATTTATTACTTAATTTTTTCTCTGCTTCTTCATCACTTTCTCTACCAGGTGTTTTAGCATTTAATTTTTCTATTAATAATTTAAATAAGAAATAGTTAGCTATAAAAATTGGTATTCCCCAAATAACTATCCAAATCCAATTTGTTTTTGCATTTCCTTGGAATACTCCAAATAATAGAAATTCTACAAGTCCTGCTGAGAATGTTGAACCTATTGTAACTTTTGCCATAGCTGCTATTACAAATGAGATCGCAAATGAAATTGCTTCAGCTACGAATAATAATGGAGAAGCAAATAATAAAGCAAATGATATTGGTTCAGTAACTCCTGTTATAAAAGCTGTTAAAGCTATTGAAAATAAAAATCCAAATGTTGCTTTTCTTTTTGGACCTGCTGGTATAGCTCTATACATAGCTAAACATACAGCTGGCATAGTAAATAACATATGGAAATATCTTCCACTATTATAAAGAGCTATATTTGAAAAATAATGAGTTGTATTTGGATCAGCAAGTTGAGCTAAGAAAATTGTTTGCCATCCTTCTATTACTTTTCCACCTATTTCTAATGTTCCTCCAGCTGCTGTTGTCCAGAAAGGAAGATAGAATACATGGTGTAATCCTATTACATAGAAACTTCTTAAAATAAGTCCATATATAAAAGCTCCAACTAATCCTAAACCTTCAGTAATAGTTCCAAAATAAGATATCATATTTGCTACTGCTGGCCATATAAATACCATTACCAAAGAAATTCCCATAAATACTACTGTATTTACTATTGGAACAAATCTAGCTCCACCAAAGAAAGCTAATACATCTGGTAATTTTGTTTTATAATATTTATTATGAACAACTCCTGTTACTATACCTGCCAATACTCCTCCAAATACATTCATATTTAAAGTTTTTATTCCAAATTGCATAGCTTGTCCATATAAACGAATATCTGCTCCAGCTGGTGCCTCTTTTCCAAGTATACTCATAAAAGCTCCTGTTCCAGTTAAAAGAACAAAGTATCCAACTACTGCAGATAATCCTGCTGAACCTTTTTCTGCTTTAGCAAGTCCTGCTGCTATTCCTACTGCAAATATTAATGGTAAAGCTCCAAATACCCCATTTCCTACTGCATTCATTAATTTAAATAATCCTTGTAAAAAAGAGTTATCTAAAACCGAATAAGCTTTTATTACTGCTCCAGATGATAGTGCTGCCGCTATCCCTAAAAATAACCCTGCTACAGGTAAAATAGAAATAGGCATCATTATCGCTTTACCTAATTTTTGCCCAATTCCAACAAAACTGTCTTTTAAACTTACTTTTTCTTCCATTTTCAATCCTCCAAATTAATTTTATATCCCTATATGCAGAGTATAATATATTAATTTTCACTTGTCAATACAAATTTTATGTTGTATTATATATATTGTAGAACTTGTATTATTTATTAATAAGTTGTTATTTTATTAAGGAGATTTTTATTATGGAAGAAAAAAAAGTATCTAAATATCAAGTAATTGAAAATTATATCAT
>ERZ894240.1126-NODE-1126-length-18442-cov-6.225757_pt1 | contig 18442 bp, 13 predicted proteins | sample MGYA00380298_ERZ894240 | MGnify/ENA primary metagenome ERZ894240 (study PRJEB32331, sample SAMN06328419) | human gut metagenome | biome: human gut microbiome; feature: stool | host: Homo sapiens | collected 2014-06-27 ...
CCGTAATGCTTTAATACCCAATATTATATAACATTTTCAGAGGGAAGTCACCCCTGTGGTAACATTTAGGATAAAAAGTAAAAACCCACTGGATTTAATGAAATTTGGTGTTATACTTAACACAATCTTCAGGGAAATGCCGACCGGGAGCAGAAACAGCGTCTGGATCGTATGTGGGGTACGCTGCGCCCCCCTCAACGTGCTTCATACCTGCGGGGTGGAGACAGCCCAGGGATATCTGTTCAGCAGGCCCATATCCGTGTAGGAATATGAGGAAAAGTATCTGTAAGTGATATTGGAAGTGATATTGGCTCCGGCGCTGTAGTACTAGGTGACCGGAGCCATCTTGTTTTCCTGGCGCCACTGGCGTGGCGGGATGCCGTATGTTTTTTTGAAGGCACGGGAAAAATGGAGCTGGTTGGGATAGCCCACCGCATTGCTGAGGTCGTTTATGGACAGTTCCGTGAGTTTCAGCAGTTCGGCTGCCTTGGTCATGCGGTAGCTGATAAGGAATTCCTGAGGACTCTTACCCACCGCGTCGCGGAAGATTTTGCCGAAGTAGCTGCGGTTCAGATTGCAGAAGGCCGCGATGTCCTCCACCGATATGTCGTTCTGGAAGTTCTGCTCGATAAAGGAGGTGGCTTCCCGTATATAAAAGTCCTGGAGACGGCCTGTTTTTAACAGTCTGCGGGAGGCGGAGGAGCGGGTCAGATAGTCCAGGAGCAGATAAAGATGGCCAATCAGGTGGAAGGGCGACTGGTCGGAGTGCCTGGCAATGTAGAGCATTTCATTTTTCAGCTCCAGGCTTAAGTCCCGGGCATTGGAATGGTATACAGGGGCATCCATGGTCAGTCCTGCCAGCTCCAGGGCTTCCTTAACACGGAGGCCGTCAAACTCCACCCAGGTGTACTCCCAGGGATGGTTCTTGTCCGCAAAGTAGGTGTTGATCTGTTTAGGATAAATCAGGAACCCTTCTCCGCTTTTAATCTGGTAGGTGTGGGACACGCCCTTGGAATCCGTGGATATGAGGGTGCCTGTGCCGGATATGCAGTAGTGGAACAGATAGTGGTTCCTGGCGTAGGGACCGTAGGAGTGCAGCGGTTCACATTGTTCCCAGCCGTATTGATATAAACCCAAATCCACAAAACGTTCGTTGGGAAATATGGAAAACAGTACATTGCTCATTGCCTGAAAACCCCCTTTTTAATCATTATATACCCAAATGCCAGCCTATATCAAGTTATAGGTATAAAAATAGTATTTGGGTATATTTTTTGCGAAAGCAGAATATTTACCTGCTTTAAAACCCATGATATCATGTAGTTACCAAGGAAATCCGGATGGAATGAAGGCGACAAATTGGATGTTTTTAGAATAGAAGAAACAGGGATGACAGGGGGTATATTATGCTTAAAACGTTCAAAAAGGGATTGCTAACAGCGGCGGCAGCCGTGCTGGGGGCAGCTTTGCTGGGAGGATGCAGCTTCGGAACCAGAGCCTCGGACGGCTTGGTGCATCTGAACTTCCAGATTTGGGACAATGCCCAGAGAGGCGGCATGGAAGCGGTAGCCAGGGCTTATATGGATAAGAACCCGGAGGTGGAAATCCAGGTTCAGGTCACCAGCTGGGATGAATATTGGACCAAGCTGGATGCGGCGGCAGAGTCAGGACAGCTGCCGGACATCTTCTGGATGCACACCAATCAGATTCTCAAATATGCGGATTATGGAAAACTGGAGGATGTGACGGATTTATATGACGATGTGGAGCCGGACTATTATACCACCCACTTTTCGGATATTTCACTGGCAAATGCCAGGGGTTCCGACGGAAGGATGTATGGGGTTCCCAAAGATAAGGATACGATCTGCCTGGTCTATAACAGAGAGATGTTTGACGCGGCAGGAGTGGCTTACCCCGATGAGTCCTGGACGTGGGATGACCTGAAGTCTGCGTCTGCCCGGATTCATGAAAAAACCGGAAAATACGGATATATGGCATATGCGGATGATCAGCTGGGATACTGGAATTTCGTATACCAGGCAGGGGGATACATACTGAACGAGGATAAGACAAAGGCAGGGTTCCTGGATTACGGTACCAGGAAGGCCATGGAATTTTACATCGGCCTCCAGAAGGAGCCGTGGTGCCCTGACCAGAACTATTTTGCTGAGACAGCTCCGGGCAACGCGTTTATGTCAGAGCAGGGAGCCATGTACCTGGAGGGAAACTGGAACCTTATCTCCTTCATGGAAAATAACAAGGAGATGATTGGAAAATGGGACGTGGCCGTGCTTCCCAAGTGTCCGGACCCGGTCCGGAGAGACGGCAGGGCCACCATATCCAACGGCCTGTGCTATTCCACCGGAGCCAAGGGAAAGAAGCTGGAATACGCAAGGGATTTCCTGAAATTTGCAGGTTCTGAGGAAGGACAGAGGGTCCAGGGGCTGTCAGGCGCCGCCATACCGGCCTACAAAGGTCTGGAGGATACGTGGATAAGCGCCTTTGACCAATATGACTACAAATTGGATGTCCAGAAATGCGTTGATATGTTTCCTTATGGCGTGCAGAGCGTCAATAACGCATCCAGACCCAAGTGGAAAACCCAGATTAATGACCTGCTGTTAAAGATATACAGCGGCGAGCTGAGTCTGGACCAGGGACTGGAGGACATGCAGAAACTGGTGGACGAGTCAAAGGCGCTGTAATAATGGCAGGATTGGAGGAAAATGATGGGTAAGAAACAATGTTTGACAGAGGATGCAAAATGGGGCTATCTGCTCATTGCCCCTACGATAATAGGTCTGATTGTGCTGAACGTATATCCGTTCCTGCAGACCCTGGTACTGAGCTTTTCCACCACCCATCCCTTTGGGTACTATGAGGTCAGCGGGGTGGAGAATTACGTGCAGATGTTTGGAAGCAGGGAGTTTTGGAAGGCTACCTGGAATTCCATTTACTTCTGTATTCTGACCGTGCCCCTGGGAATATTCCTTTCCCTGCTGACCGCTGTTCTGCTCAATGCCAAGATTCGGGCAAAGGCGGCTTTCAGGGCCATCTATTTCCTTCCCATGGTGGTTGCGCCCGCGGCCATAGCCATGGTGTGGAAATGGATTTTCAACGCAGAGTACGGCATTATCAACCAGGTCATCGGAAGCAGGGTCAACTAGCTGACCAATCCGAAGCTGGTGCTCCCCGCCTGCGCGGTGGTGGCAGTCTGGAGCGCGGTGGGATATGACGCGGTTCTGCTGCTGTCGGGAATACAGAACATATCAAAGAGCTACTATGAGGCCGCCAGCCTGGACGGGGCTTCCAAGGTAGAGCAGTTCTTTAAGATTACGCTTCCCATGGTATCGCCCACCCTGTTTGTGGTGTTAATCATGCGGCTCATGGCATCTCTTAAGGTGTACGACCTGATTTACATGATGGTGGACCAGACGAATCCGGCCCTTACAAGCGCCCAGTCACTGATGTATCTCTTCTACCGTGAGTCCTTTGTGGCGGGGAACCGCGGGTACGCCTCCGCCATTGTCGTGTGGACCGTGCTGCTCATAGGAGCCGTGACAGCCTTGCAGTTCTGGGGACAGAAGAAGTGGGTCAACTATGAAGTTTAGGATGGAGGGAAATTATGAAATCACTGGAGACAAACCGCGGTATTAATACCGCCCTTGTGTATGCGGCCCTGGGAGCGGGAGCCCTGCTTATGATATTTCCGTTTATATGGATGGTGTTCACCAGCTTCAAATCAGCAGGGGAGAGCGTGCAGATTCCGCCCACCATCCTGCCAAAGCAGTGGATGAAGGAGAACTACCTGAGAGCCATCGCCTCCCTGCCCATTATGAAACTGTATGTGAATACGGCGCTGCTGATCCTGTTTCGGGTGCTCTGCGCGGTAGCGTTTTCCTCTGCAGCCGGGTTCGCATTTGCAAAACTTAAATTCAAGGGGAAAAACCTTCTGTTCTCCCTGGTGATTGTACAGATGATGCTGCCGTCCCAGATATTCATTATTCCCCAGTACCAGATGTTAGCCGGGATGGGGCTGACAAACAGCATGTTTGCGCTGGTATTTCCAGGACTGGTCAGCGCGTTCGGCACCTTTTTCCTCAGGCAGGCTTACATGGGCATCCCGGATGAACTGGGGGAGGCAGCATACCTGGACGGCTGTACCAGGTGGCAGACCTTTACAAAGGTCATGATGCCTCTGACCAAGGCCAGCATGGCTGCCCTTACCATTTTCACCGCAGTGTTCGCGTATGCAGACCTGATGTGGCCTCTGATTGCCAACACCGACCTGAACATGATGACCCTGTCAGCCGGCCTTTCCACCCTGAGAGGACAGTTTATCACCAATTATCCGGTGCTGATGGCAGGCTCTGTCCTGGCCATGGTTCCCATGGTGATTCTGTATCTGGTATTCCAGAAGCAGTTTATTGAAGGCATTGCAATGACAGGCGGAAAATAGAAAATGGAAATAAAGACGGAAATAGAGACAGATAGAGACAGATATATATAGACGGAGGACGACACATGGCAATACAGTATCAGGAAAATGGAAGGATATTCACCCTTCACACGGACCACTCCACATATCAGATGAAGGCAGATTCCTATGGGAATCTGCTTCATCTGTACTACGGAGACAGGACAGAGGGCTCCATGGAATATATGCTTACCTTTGAGGACAGAGGGTTTTCACCCAACCCATATGAGGCAGGTGATGACAGAACCTATTCCCTGGACGCTCTTCCCCAGGAATATCCACATCAGGGGTCGGGGGACTTCAGAAGCCCTGCCTTTGCAGTGGAACAGGCCGGCCGATCCTATGGACTGAATCTGCGCTATGCCGGTTACGAAATATGCAAAGGGAAATACAGCCTTCCCGGACTTCCGGCCATGTATGGAGAGGGGCGGGAGGACGCAGAGAGCCTTAAAATACGCCTGACAGACCAGGTCAGCGGGCTGGCGGTTACTCTGCTCTACGGCGTATTCCCCGGATACGACATTATCACCAGGGCAGTCTGTGTGGAAAATGGGGGAGATGGTCCGGCAGCCCTGAAACGGGTATACAGCGCGTGTCTGGACTTTCTACACGGGGAGTACGACCTGATTCAGTTTTACGGACGCCACGCTATGGAGCGCAATTTCCAGAGAACCGCCCTGTGCCACGGCGCCCAGGTCATAGGCAGCCGCAGGGGGACTTCCAGCCACCAGTATAATCCGTTTCTGATACTGGCGGGACGGGAGACAACAGAAGCCTCCGGGCCCTGCTACAGCATGTCCTTTGTGTACAGCGGCCCCTTTAAGGCTGAGGCGGAGACGGACCAGTACGGTCAGACCAGGATGGCTATGGGGCTTCAGGATGAGATGTTTTCCTATGAGCTTAAGCCGGGGGAGCGTTTCTTCGGACCTGAGGTAATCATGGGATACAGCGGACAGGGACTGGGAGCATTGTCACGCAGCATCCATAAGGCCATGCGCCGCAGCCTTTGCAGGGGAAAGTACAAGACCATTCCCAGGCCGGTGCTGATCAACAACTGGGAAGCCACCTACTTTGATTTTACCGGAGAAAAGATACTGGACATAGCAAGGCAGGCAAAGGACCTGGGCGTGGAAATGATGGTGCTGGACGACGGATGGTTCGGAAACCGGGATTCGGATTTTTCCGGGCTGGGAGACTGGCAGGTAAACGTAAAAAAGCTGGGCGGTTCTCTGGGCAGCCTGGTCAGCCGGATTAACGGCCTGGGAATGAAATTCGGTATCTGGGTGGAGCCGGAGATGGTATCTGAGGACAGCTGTCTTTACAGGGAACATCCGGACTGGGCCTTTGCCGTGCCCGGAAGGAAGCCGGTCCGGGGCAGAAGTCAGCTGGTGCTGGATTTTTCCAGGAAAGAGGTGGCGGATTACATTTTTGACAGTATATGCCAGGTCCTTGACAGCGCCCATATCGAGTATCTGAAATGGGACATGAACCGCAGCATAGCGGACGTATATTCGGCGGCAGACAAAACGGCGGGAGGAGACAGTCCGGGCAGCGTCCTGTACCGGTATATGCTGGGACTCTATGACTTCCTGGAGCGCCTGACGAAGCGCTATCCGGACCTTCTGATTGAGGGGTGCAGCGGCGGAGGCGGGCGTTTTGACGCGGGCATGCTGTATTACACGCCGCAAATCTGGTGCAGTGACAATACCGACGCAGTGGACCGCATCCGGATTCAGTACGGCACCTCCTTTGGCTATCCGATCAGCGCGGTGGGTTCCCATGTATCCGCGGTTCCAAACCACCAGACAGGCAGAATCACGCCCATGAAGACCAGGGGAGTGGTTGCCATGGCGGGCAGCTTTGGGTATGAGCTGAATTTAAACGCCATATCAGACGAAGAGAAGAATTGTGTGAGGGAGCAGATAGACGCGTACCATAAATACTGGCATTTGATTCATGACGGGGAGTATTACCGGCTGACCAATCCCTTTGAGGACAGGGAAGCGGCCGCGTGGCTCTTTGTGAGAGAGGACAGGGGGGAGGCTCTGTTAAACGCGGTGACCCTTAAGGCCCACGGCAATCCTCTGACGCTGTATGTCCGCCTGGAGGGACTGGAGCCCGGGGCCATGTACAGGGATGAGGATACAGGGGCCGTATATCCGGGAGCAGGCCTTATGTCGGCCGGAATCCCCATACCGCCCATGACGGGAGAATACCAGGCGTGGCAGGTACATTTAAGGAGGATATGACAGAGATGAAGCGGGAGAACATCTACAAAAGGCGTCTGGATAAGCACATGGATGAACTGAAGTGGCTGTATATGGAGCTCTACAACAGCCAGGATATGCTTGACCGGCTGCTGAAAGGAATGGAAGGATTTTACAGGGAGCGCGCAGAACCGCTCAGAACACTGGATGCAGCCAGGGAAGCGGACCCGTGCTGGTACAGAAAGAGCTCCATGCTGGGCATGATGATGTACGCGGATCATTTTGCGGGCAGCCTTAAGGGTGTGGAAGAAAAGCTGGATTATATTGAGCGGTGCCATGTGAATTATCTCCACCTTATGCCCCTCTTAGATACCCCCAGGGGACGTTCGGACGGCGGGTATGCCGTATCTGACTTCAGAAAGGTGAGGGAGGATTTGGGAACCATGGAGGACCTGGAACGGCTGGCCCGTGAATGCCATGAGAGAGGAATCAGCCTTTGCCTGGATTTCGTGATGAACCATACATCGGAAGATCATCAGTGGGCAAAAAGGGCAAGGGCGGGTGAGAAGGAATACCAGGACAGATACTTTTTCTTTGACAGCTGGACGGTTCCCTCCATGTTTGAGGAGACAGTGCCCCAGGTATTTCCCGCCACGGCGCCGGGAAACTTTACCTATCTGCCGGAGACAGGACAGCATGTGATGACCACCTTTTATCCCTATCAATGGGACCTGAATTACAGAAATCCCGTTGTCTTTAATGAAATGATGTTTAATTTTCTCTACCTTGCAAACCGGGGGGTGGATGTGCTGAGAATTGACGCGGTTCCCTACATATGGAAGGAATTGGGGACGGACTGCCGCAATCTCCCCAGGGTCCACACCATTGTCAGGATGATGCGCATGATTGGGGAAATTGTGTGTCCCGGTATCCTGCTGCTGGGGGAAGTGGTCATGGAACCGAAGAAGGTGGCTCCCTATTTCGGGACTGTGGAAAAGCCGGAATGCCATATGCTCTACAATGTGACCACCATGGCAGCCATCTGGAATACGGTTGCCGCAAAGGATGTAAGGCTATTAAAGAGCCAGATGGAGACGGTCAGCGCCCTGCCCTCCGCCTGTACCTTCCTCAATTATCTGCGGTGCCACGATGATATAGGCTGGGGACTGGATTATCCCCTATTGGAAAAGTGGGGGATGAGACAGGTTCCCCATAAGAAATTTCTGAATGATTTCTTCACAGGCAGGATACCGGAGAGCTTCAGCCGGGGCGTCCTGTACAATGACGACCCGGCCACGGGGGACGCCCGGTTCTGCGGAACCACGGCCTCCATGTGCGGTGTGGAAAAGGCGGGATTCTGCCATGACAGGCAGGCCATGGAGGAGGCTGTCAGGCTGGATACCATGCTCCACGCATTCATGCTGTTTCAGTCGGGCATCCCTGTGCTGTACAGCGGGGACGAGGTGGGCCAGGTCAATGACTATACCTATAAGGAGAAGCCTGAAAAAGCGGCGGATTCCCGGTATATACACAGGGGAGATTTTCAGTGGGAGCTGGCGGAACGGATCAATGAACCGGAAACAGTCCAGAATCATATTTTCCATAATCTGGAGCGACTGGAGGCCATACGGGCCGGGGAGCCCTTATTGGATGCAGAGTGCCCCTTCCGTACATTAGAGATATGGGACAGCTCTGTTCTGGGCATGGTAAGGCAGGACGGCCGGGGCGGAAAACTCATTGGTCTATTTAATTTCAGCGGAGAACGCCGCATTGCGTGGATTGATGAAAAGGACGGTATGTACGGGGATATGGTTACAGGAGACCTCATGGAAGCATCCGGCGTCAGTCTGCCTGGTTACGGATTTCTGTGGATGAAGCGTCAGTGCGGATGACAAAGCCATATTCCGCTGTGCTGTTGTCCGCCCACCGGCAGTTTACGCGCAGCCCTCTCAAAATACCTGCCTCCATATAGGAAGACATATCAGAACTCAGCATGGCTGCCCCGTTGACATTCAGGGAAAAACCGGCTGTGCCGAGGCAGTGGACCGTTACCTGCCGGACGCATGAGGCTCAGGTTCGGCAGGCAGGCGAACCAGGAAACAGGCGCCTCCGTCCGGTGAATCCGATACGCTTATGGTGCCTCTGTGGAGCTGTACCAGTTCCTTTGCAATACTGAGCCCCAGCCCGTAATTCTGCTTGTGGCTTCTGGCGCTGTCTCCCCGGTAGAACCGGTTAAATATATGTTTCTTTGTCTCGTCGTCCATGCCGCAGCCCTGGTCTGATACGGTGAGGCAGACCATGCTCCGGCCGCGGGAGAGCAGATGCTTATCCGTCTGTACGGATGCGGCCAGACTGACACTGCGGCCTCTTGGCGTGTAGCGCAGGGCATTGTCCAGGAGGACGGCAAAAATCTGTTCCAGGCGGTTTTCATCGCCGGATACCCTGGGTAGGGAGGTTTCGGGCAGGTCCAGCTTCAGGCGGACTCCCTTGTCCTGGTACAGCGGCTCAAACCGCTCGTAGATACTGATTAGAAGGGTATCCATGTCCAGGGAGGAGGTCCTGAGGCTCCAGTGTCCGGTGTCGGCTGAGGCCAGAAGCAGCATGTCGCCCACCAGACAGGACATGCGGGAACACTCCCGGTCCATATTATCCATGAATTTCTCCCTTTGGTCAGGGGCTGTCCGTGCAGCGAATATGCTGGATCGGATGACCGCAAGGGGAGCCCTCAGCTCATGGGATGCTGCCGCTATGAATTCATTCTGTTGTTTCTGGCCTTCCGCCAATGGTTTTAAGGACTTTCCCACCAATACCCAGCTGACGGACATCAGCGCGGCGATGCCGGCCAGATTGAGAAGAAAGAACAGGATACCCTGCCGGTACAGGCCGAATCCCATGGGATCCTTGCAGGCGAGCAGTGTCAGGCTCTGAAATCCTGTCCGTGTGGGAAGGACAAGCACGCTTCCCAGATAGGTGTCATTGCAGTCCCCGGTCACCGTAAATACAGAGCTCCTGAGCAGGGATGAGGATACCGGCCTTGATGACGGGTCAATGCGCTCGGACATGGCGGCTTCCCTGGCCCGCATGATTAAAGTGTCCCGACCGCTGGCCGGAGTCCAGGAACCGCGGTAAAGAAGAGGCTTGCCGTTGTCCTCGATATGTATAATCAGGCGGTTATCGCTCTCCAGCCTGGACAGCCAGGTGTAGCTGATAGTGGTGCCGGACTGGAGCCGGGAGGTGATGTTAAGGATTTGGTTTTGAAAGGAAACCAGGTTTTTTTTGTTGAATTCCCTGGCGCTTATGACCAGGATGCCGATGACCACCAGGGTCAGAATCAGTCCGGTGGTAATGGTAAAAAGGGCGGTGAGCTGCCGCCGGAGCCGTTTAATCATGGGTCCCTCCGTTTTCCAGGCGGTATCCGATTCCGTGGACCGTCTTAATCTGGGGCAGGGCTCCTATGGATTTGAGGCGCCGCCTCAGAAAATAGATATAGTTGTCCAGATTCCCCTCCTCCACATCGGAGTCGGGACCCCATATGTAAGACAGAATCAGCCCACTGGGAAGGACCTGGCCTGCGTTGCGAATCAGATATTCCATCAGGGCGGATTCACGTTTGCTCAGCTGCAGGGTTCCCTGGGGACCTGTGAGCTCCCTTTTCTCCGGGTCCAGGCTGATGTTGGAGCAGGCGGCCGCGGGACTCTGCTTAAAATTACCCGGCCGCCTGGTTAGGGCCCGGATTCTGGCAAGCAGTTCCTCCGCGGCATAGGGCTTCACCAGATAATCGTCAGCGCCCGCGTCCAGGCCGTCAATCCTGTCGTTGATGCCGTCCAGGGCAGTGGTGATGATGACCGGCGTGGCAATATTCATTCTCCTTAAGCCGCCCAGGACGCTGAGTCCGTCCATATGGGGAAGCATCCGGTCCAGTATGATTACATCGTAGGGGTATTCAGCCGCATAATAAAAGGCTTCCTGCCCCTGGCCGCAGCAGTCAGTCTCGTATCCAGCCCGCTCTAACTGGAGCTTTATGGCGTCACATAATTCCTTATCATCTTCAACCAATAAAATCCGCATTGTTCCATCCTCATTGTCATTAATATATGATACATGGGACATGAATATTGTCCAGGAGGAGAATTACAATGAAAAAGAAACTTATGAGCCTGTGTCTGGCTGTCAGCATACTGGCAGGATGCCTGTGGGGCTGCGCTAACCCGTCCGGTACAGCGGGCGGCAGCACAAGTGAACAGCAGACGGAATCAAAGAGACAGGAGGAAAAGCAGCAGGAGGGCCCAAGGGGAAGATACGCGGAGAGCAGTATAGGCATTTCCCTGGAAGAAGGGGAGACAGCCGCCGATATCATCCAGACAGAGGACCAGGTCCTGGAGCTGTATACGGTCAAGGACAAAAAAGCTTCCAGATACATATGGACGGGTGAAAAATGGGAGAAACAGGACAACAGCCTGCTGGAGGGACTGGAGTTTCCTTACGGGACCCTGCACATGATATGGGGGGAGGATGGAAACCGGTATGTGCTGTACCAGGGCGGGGATGATTATAAGACATTCATGATGAAACTGACAGAGGGGCAGGAGCCTCTGATGCTTCTGGACCAGGTCTTTTCCGCCAAAAATGAACGGGAATATTACGATGTGAGGCCTGACTTTGCGGCGGTGTCGGAGGAGGGACTTATTTTCCTGTCCCACAGCGGGGTGACGGACGTGTACACGCCTGAGGGCGGCCTGGTTCTTACCCTGCCCCAGAAGTGGAGTTCCATGGAATGGAAGGGCTCGGGCCTGCTCATGGGGAACAGATATATCACGAACGGCGACAGCTCCTATATCAGCTACGATATATCCGGCATGTCAGCGTCCGCCAAAGAGGAGATACCATTCCAGTCACCGGATTTTGACATGGGGGCTCCCATGGCATCTGACGGAAGCGGGAGTATTTACCAGATTCCCACCAGGATGACGCTGCTGGCTGCCTATGGGGACAGCCAGGCCGTAGCCAGCCTTGTGTCCATGGAAGCCATGAGAGCCTACCAGAAGGATTCGTCCAATCTTCCCCTGCGGCCCAAGACAAATTATGAGAGTCTGCTGCGTCAGATTCTGATGCTGAAATACGATGAAATCGTGGATATGCGCACGGGAAAGCCGTATCCGGATAAAATTAAGGAACTGTTGGAGACCGTGAAGGTCCTGGGTGAGGCAAACGGTGCCAAGCCTGACTTTGACGAGTCTGAGGATGGTGGACGGGGCAATGTCTACAACCTTATTCCGGGAGCGGATGGACTGCTGACAAGCGAATACAACCGTGTGGACCAGGGTATGAGTGCCATTGCAATCGACAAGATAGGAGGCATGTACGATGTCCTGCTGCCTCTGGCAGTACAGAGAAAGCACGGATTCACTATGGAAAATGTAAATGCATCCTACCTGCCGGCAGGTACCATGGGAATCAACCAGGCCTGCCGGAACAAGGAGATGGCAAGGGAATTCATTCTCTTTGTGCTGGGACGTGATGTCCAGTCAAAGGACCTTTCAGACGGCCTTCCGGTCAATGCCCTGGCAGCCCGGGACTGGGTGGGGCGGGAAAATACAAGCGGTACATCCATTGCTGTCAGCGGAGCTGACGGTTACGAGCTGACAGGCAGCTGGCCCACAAAGGAAGAACGCCTGCTGGTATTTGATACCGCGGCCAGGGCGGATCATCCCATTCGGATGGACCGGGTTTTGACGGATATTATCATCAATGAGACAAAAGGATTTTTTGAGGGGAGACTGTCCCTGGAACAGGCAGCTCAGAATGCGCAGAACAAGGCAATGCTGTATTTTTCAGAGTAGAAAAGGCATAAAAAATATTTCGGGAACCGATTTGGCATCCAGCTCAGGAATATGAGGCCATGGCTGTTCCTGGCCCCAAGTCTGGCAGGGACAGCCATATTTGTGCTCATACCCTTTGTGAATGTGGTGGTCCGCTCCTTTTTCCAGGCAGTGGGCGGGCAGTTTGTGGGCATGGAGAATTTCATACAGGTCTTTCACAGCCAGGCATTCCGGCTGGCTGTGAAGAATACCCTGCATTTTATTCTGGTGTGCATCCCTGTGCTGATGGCCTTTTCACTGTGGACAGCGGTGCTTGTGACAGCGGCCGCGGACAGCCGGAACCTGTATAAGGCAACGCTCCTGCTGCCCATGGCCATACAGGTGGCCTCCGTTGTGTTGCTGTGGAAGCTGCTGCTTTATCCTCAGGGGCTCCTTGACCAGCTGGCGGTATGGGCAGGCGGGAGGGAACAGGACTGGCTGAATCAGGGAAGTGCCTTTTATATCCTGGTGCTGACCTATATATGGAAAAACACAGGCTGCGACATGATGCTCTGGCTGGCCGGACTGGACGGAATACCAAAAGAGCTTTTCGAGGCAGCAAAGGTGGACGGAGCCGGTTCCTGGCAGAGCTTTTTCCATGTGGCTCTGCCGGGGCTTAAGAGCACGGCCTTTCTGGTGCTGGTGCTGTCTGTCGTCAATTCCTTTAAGGTGTTCAGGGAGGCATACCTTATATCAGGGGATTATCCCCATGAGAGTATCTACATGCTCCAGCACCTGTTCAACCATTGGTTTGTATCCCTGGACATTCAGAAGATGAGCGCGGCATCCGTGATGGTGGAGACATCCATTTTGATTCCGGTGCTGCTATGGACCTGGAAGAGGAAGAAGAGATGATAAAACGTATTTTGACAAATGCAGTCCTCATTTTGCTGTGCCTTTTTATATGGCTTCCCCTTTTGCTCATGGCGGGCGACGCGCTGATGTCTGAAGGGGAAATGCTTGAACGTTTCGGCGCTGTCTTTGGCATGGGAAACGCCCCCATAAAGGCAGCCCTTATTCCCTCCTATCCAACGCTTAGCCCCTTTGTGGAGCTGCTTGTGGATTCCCCGGGGTTTTATGTGATGTTCTGGAATTCCTGCCTGCAGACCGGGCTGGTGTTAGCAGGGTAGCTGCTTATAGCGCTTCCGGGAGCCTGGGCCTTTGCCCACTTCCGTTTTCCCGGAAAAAGGGCATTGTTTCTTTTCTATATCATTCTGATGATGCAGCCTTTTCAGGTGACCATGGTCCCAAATTATCTGGTCCTTAAGCAGTTCCATCTTTTAAATACCCATCTGGCGGTCATTCTGCCGGGAATCTTTTCCGCATTTCCGGTTTTTATCATGACAAAATTCTTTGCGTCCATTCCAACGCCTCTCATAGAAGCGGCAAGGCTGGACGGAGCCAGTGACTTTTCTATATTTTTGAAGGTGGGTATACCAGTGGGACGGCCCGGAATCATTTCCATGCTGGTGCTGGGATTCCTGGAATACTGGAATGCCATTGAACAGCCCATGACATTTTTAAAGAAGCAGAGACTGTGGCCGCTGTCCCTTTATCTGCCGGACATTACGGCTGATAAGGCAGGCGCTGCCTGGTCCGCCTCGGTCATCATGATGATGCTTCCTGTCCTTCTGTTCATCATGGGACAGGAGACACTGGAGCAGGGGATTGCCGCATCAGGAATCAAGGAGTGAGAGCCAATGAACGTGAAAAAAGCAGCGGCCATATTCCTGGCCCTTATGGCAGCTCTGACCTTTCTGTCCAGGGCCCTGGATTCCTTTACCGTCATACGGGTGAAGACAGGGTATGGAAAGCAGGATGTGATCCCCTACGCAATACAGGGAGAGGGAGAGCTTACTGCCGGAAGAACGGTATACATATCACTGCCGGAGAACATGCAGGTGGAGGAAATCACAGCCAGGCCCGGACAGTCTGTTAAGGCGGGAGACACGGTCCTGACCCTTCAGATGGAAGGACTTGAGGAGGAGCGGGATGCCCTGACCCTGGAGTACAAAAAGGCAGAGCTGACGTTTAAACAGGAGCAGATGTCCTTTGCTCCAGTCCCTCGGGTGACTGAGGAGACTCTGGCGCTGCAGCAGCTGGCCGCGGCCCAGAGAGCCCTGGAACTGGGAAACCAGGATTTGGCGAAGGCGAAGGAGGACCATGAGAAGGCATCCATTGAACTGGAGCACGATTATGTGCAGAAGAAGAACCGGACCAGGGAGCAGGTGAAGGAGGATAACCGCAAGGCCATGAAAAGTGCCAGAAGATCATATGAGTCGGCCCAGAAGTCCAGGGATTCCGCTGTGAGAAAGGCGGAGCGGGAAGTGGAGGATAAGCAGAAAAAGCTGGAACGCCTGGAGGAGCAGGGGGCTTCCGAAGAGGAGCTGGAACGGGCTGAGCTGGAGCTTGATAGGGCCGGAGAGGATTTGGAGGACATCCGGGATGAAGAGGACCTGAAGGTAGAGGAAGCCAGGGCAAAGATGTATGCGGCCGAGGAAGACTACGAGGATGTGGATTACGGGGAAAGGGAAAACCAGGAGGACCTGCGAAGGGCGTATGAGGACGCCTTGAAGGCAGAGGATGACAAGCTGGAGCAAGCCGGAAGAGCATGGCGCCGCTGCCGTCCAGATAGTACCAGCGTCCGCTGAGATACTGCCACCCGGTGAGCATGACGCCGTCGCCGTTCATATAGTACCAGCGCCCGTTGACAGCCTGCCAGCCCCGGGTCATGGCTCCGTTTGCGCCCAGATAATACCATGATCCGTTTATTTGCTGTCATCCGTTTAGCATGTAACCGTCCAAGTTGAAATAATACCATGTGTTATTGATTTTTTCCCAGGTATTAGAGGGGTAACCCCCATCATAATATCGGTACCACCATCCATACTGGTTCTGGATCCAGGAACCGTTACCATTGTTTGCCAGAAGGTGCGCCGATAACGGTATCGCATGTGTGAAATTTGATTTCTACGGATGCGGCGAAAGCGACGGAGACTTTTCGGAAATGAGATATATGGATGAGGTGGAGCAGGCAAAGGCTATTTATCTGTGGGCCAGTGAGCAGCCATGGTGTGACAGGGACAATATGTTTCCCGCAGGTCACAGTATGGGAGGGGCCATTGTCTCCAATATTATACCGCAGCTTCAGCCCAGGGGAGCCGTTATGTGGGCTCCGGGAAACGTGGTCTACTATGATATCAGCAGCCGTGTCCATGCTGTTCCGGGCCACTACGAGGAGCTCTATGACATAGGCGGACTTATGATGTCCAGTGAATTCCTTTCACAAGTGAGAAAGACAGATATCGTCAGGCAGGCGGAAGGTTACGGCAAAGAGGTGCTTATCATACATGGGGAGTTGGATGAGAAGGTTCCGGTTTACGCGGTGGGACCATATCTGGACCTGTATGGGGAAAAGGCCCGTCTGGAAATAATAAAAGGGGCCAATCATCAGTTTACTTCGGTTGAATGGAAGAATAGGGTATATGAATTGAGTATTGATTACATAAAAGAAAAGGTGGGCTCGACAGAAAAATATCTGTTAGAAGATTGAGTGCGGTTTTAATAGCTGAAAGCCAACCCCTGCCCGTACCATTCCGGACAGGGGTTTTGCCCTCCAACTCATAAATATACAAATTGGAATTGTCGTTGTTTTTGGACAAGAATAACCAATTTATCGGAAAATATCACAAAGAGGGAATGGAAAAATTGTAAATAATACATAAAAATACTTTGTTTGGCGAAAATCTTTTGGTAGTATATTGACATTTTGAGATTAAGATGTAAAATGTATACATAATCAAAAAGCTCCAGCAGGAGAGAAAAATTTTTGTTAATCTTAACAAGAGTTTGGCAACCTTTGACAAAGCGTTGCGGCTCTTGTTTTTTTTGTTCATGTTTGTCTAAAAATTAACGATAATAACGGTGAAATCAGGAGTTTAAAGCTGTTCAGCCGGATAAAGCATGATGGGGACCCATGAAAAATATGGGCCTGAAATAAAACACAGGACAAAGAGGTGAGAAGGATGCTGTTAAGAAATGGAACCGTTGTCAGCGGGACGGGCTGTGTGCGGCAGGATATCCGCATAGGCGGGGGACGGATTGTACAGACCGGTCCGGGCCTGGAACCCCTTGAGGGGGAAGAGGTAATGGATGTATCCGGCTGTCTGGTTGCGCCGGGAGGAATCGATGCCCATACCCATTTCGACATGCCCTGCGGCAGCATCATGACTTCCGATGATTTTGAGACCGGCACCAGGGCGGCTGTGGCGGGGGGAACCACCACCGTGATTGACTTCTCGGAGCCGGACCACGGGGCCAGTCTTCAAAGCGGCCTGGACCGGTGGCATGAGAAAGCGGACGGACGGTCATTTACGGATTATTCCTTCCACATGACCGTGGCCCGGTATGACCAGGGGATAGAGGAGGAAATCCTCTCCATGATTCGCCAGGGAGTCACTTCCTTTAAAGCCTACACGGCTTATAAGGGGGACCTGGGAGTGGAGGACCGGGATATGTACCGGCTCCTGTCACTGATGAAGAAACACGGTGTCCTTTTGATGATACATTGTGAAAACGGCGATATACTGGATGTGCGCCGGGAGGAACTGGCAGCCGGACATCCGGCGGATATATCCCTCCATCCGCTGTCCAGGCCAAATGAGGTGGAACACGAAGCCGTGTCCAGGATGATTGACATGGCAAGGCTTCTCGCGGTTCCGATTTACATAGTCCACACCAGCACCAGACAGGCGCTTAAGGAGATAGAGGAAGCAAAGGAAGAGGGAGTGAGGGTTTACTGCGAGACATGTCCCCAATACCTGTTCCTGTCAGAGGAAAAGTACCGTCTTCCCGGTTTCGAGGGGGCAAAATATGTGTGCAGCCCGCCCCTGAGGAGCAGCAGAGACCAGGAAGCCCTGTGGCGGGGACTGAAGCAGGGGATTGTGGATACGGTTTCCACGGATCACTGTTCCTTTAACTACAAGGGCCAGAAGGATTTGGGACGGGAGGACTTCCGCCTCATACCAGGCGGACTTCCGGGTGTGGAGAACCGGCTGGAGCTCATGTATTCACAGGCTGAAAGCCATGGCCTTACATACAGCGGCATTGCCAGGATGACAGCAGAAAATCCGGCAAAAATATTTGGCTTATATCCAAGGAAAGGAGTGATACAGCCAGGCAGCGACGCTGATCTGGTGGTAATCCGGCCAGACAGCAGTCATGTCATAGATGCCGGCACACAGAGGCAGTATGTAGACTACAACCCTTACCAGGGCATGGTAGTTTCACATAAAGTCCGGCATGTATTCCTGAGAGGGCAAAAAATCATAGAGGACGGCGCATTTAAGACAGATGTGCCGGCCGGCAACTATTTACTCAGGAACACATTGGTCAGATAGGCTTTTCTCCGGCTTTAGTCTATCTGTCAAGCCTGTACACTGGACGGATAAAGAACCATACCACAGGCACATCCTGGTACGAATCAGGGTGGGTAACGACGAAGTCAGGAACACCCGAAGGGAAGAAGCCCCCTTTCGTATTCTTAATCAGTTAAAGGAGAACAACATGAATAAGAATGCATTCAAAAGTACTTCAACTATCAAAACCGGCTCCATTTATGAGTTAAATGGACGCCCGCCATTCGCGCAGGCATTTCCGCTGGGATTCCAGCAGCTTTTGGCCATGTTCGTGGGAAACATAGTCCCCATGATTCTGGTGGCAAATGCAAGCGGTATGGACGCTTCACACGCTACGCTGCTTCTGCAGTGCTCCATCCTGGGAGCCGGCGTGGCCACACTTCTGCAGGTATTCCCCATACGGTTCGGCAATCTTCAGTTCGGATCAGGGCTGCCTGTCATGATGGGACTGACATACACATTTCTTCCCATCTGCATTTC
>ERZ894240.1158-NODE-1158-length-17979-cov-6.230640_pt1 | contig 17979 bp, 20 predicted proteins | sample MGYA00380298_ERZ894240 | MGnify/ENA primary metagenome ERZ894240 (study PRJEB32331, sample SAMN06328419) | human gut metagenome | biome: human gut microbiome; feature: stool | host: Homo sapiens | collected 2014-06-27 ...
AAGAGATTTAAAAGTATCAGGTATTTATTGTATAGAAAATAAGTTGAATCATAAAACTTACATAGGAAGTTCAAAGAATCTTTATCAAAGGTTATTGAAACACTTTGCCTTATTAAGACATAATAAGCATGAAAATGCTCATTTGCAAAGTGCTTGGAATAAATATGGTGAAGAAAGTTTTGAATGGTTCATATTAGAGTTTTGTGATAAATCTATATTGACTGAAAGAGAACAATACTGTTTAGATTTATTAGGAGGAGAATATAATATTACTAAGAAAGTAGAAAGGAATATCCTATCCAAAGAGTCAAGGATAAAACAGGGAGAGACAAGGAGAAGATTACATCAAGAAGGAAAACTTGATTTTAATTTTAACCCTGTTACTTTGTATGTTTATGACTTAGATGGAAATCTGTTATTTGAAAATCCTTTGGGATTGAAAGATACAGCTACTAAATTAGGTATCTCTCCTTCAAGTATATGTAGGGTAACTAATGGAACTTATCAACAATGTAAGGGCTATAGGTTTTCTTATAAACTTGAGCAGTTATCACCTCTTGAAGTTAAATCTAACAAACAAAATACCAAATACAATAATTATAGGCACTGCCCTACTATAGAGTAATCTATAGATGTAACACCTGAATATCCTCGGAAGCTAAGTCAAGAAATTGATATGCCAACTTGAGGAGGCATAGGCTATACCTTGAGTATAGATTCAGCCCCAGAGACTAAATGCAGGTGCTCCTATTTAATAATAGGATGAAGACATAGTCCAGACCACAAAACATGATGCTTTGCTGTGGCTTTCAACTGTGGTTAAAGTCATGTGTAGTGAAAACTATAGTGGTATGAGGAAAATCAAAACTTGCTGACTATATGCTTGTTTATGAACCCTTCTTCTATGCAATTGAGCACCCTGACCAACTAAGGTTGAAGATACTCTATTTTACCCTTGAAATGGGTAAGGAAGAAAAGTTCTATGAGTTCTTATGTCACCTGTTATTTAGGCTTGATAGAATAAGAATAAGTCCAACTGACTTGAAGAGTACTTCTGCTGATAGACCAGTTCCTCAAGAGATATTAGACCTACTTGCATCTGAAAGATATGTAACATACATTCAGAAGTTCAAGGAGACTGTAATCTATATTGACTCTGAGAGAAATCCTACAGGAATCAACAAGTATTGTAGGAATTTTGCTTTGAGTAGAGGGAAGTTCCACTTCAAGAAGGTTATCATGAAGAATGAAGCTGGGCTTGAGGAGGAAAGGGATGTCATAGACTATTATGAACCAGATGATAAGGATGAATATGTAGAAGTAATCTTAGATAACTATTCAAATCTGATGTCAGAAAGTGGTATGAACAAAATGCAAACTATTGAGAAGATGAGTAAGTATTTCATCACTCAGAGAGACCAGTTTGATTTCAATATCACTGCAATCCAACATCAAGCTCAGGCTCAGGAAGGAATTGAGAATCAGAAGTTGAATAAGATGATGCCTTCATCAGATGGTCTTGCAGACTGTAAGACTACCACCAGAGATGCAAATCTGGTGCTTGGTTTGTATAGTCCATTTAAGTATGGTCTAAGGGAATATGAAGGTTATGATGTGACCAAATTCAAAAACAACATAAGGTTTATGCAAGTTATTGAGGATAGAGATAATGGAGCAGGAGGTCAAATATGTCCATTGTTCTTTGATGGAGCAGTGAGTACATTTACTGAGCTTCCACTACCCAATAATAAGCCTGAACTGGAAAGATGTCTTGAGTACATTGAGACAGTTGTAAGAAGGAGGACTAATTATACTTTCATGAATGTCTCTATAAGAAAAGCCAGAGTAAGAAAGTGGGAGATGAATTTGCATAGGTTAGTTAAATTGATTACCTTTGCAGACTAAAATTTTAAATAAGAAGAATGAAAGCATTGATTTTAGCTAAGTCAGGTTTTGGTAAATCAACCTCTATTGGAGAGATACCAGAACTTGGATTGAAAGGGTTAGACCCTAAAGTAACTTACTTGATAAGTTGTGTGAACAAACCTTTACCTTTTAGGGGTGGTGGGAGTAAGTACCAAGTTACTACTTTCAAGGAAATTGCTAAGGGTAACAGGATTATAACCAATGATGCAAAGGAAGTTGCACAAATCATTGAGGCATTATCCAGCCCACAATCTCCATTTGTTAATATAGTACTGGATGATATGAATTACATCAGTCAGGATTTCTATATGAAGAATGCAATGAAAGGTGGTTGGGATACTCCTAAACAGATTGGTTATGGCATGGGATTAATCTTTGATGCAATCAATCTTGTACCAGAGAATAAGAACATGATTTGTCTTGCTCACTATGAGGAGTATAAAGACAAGAATGGTGATAGTATCTCTTATAAATATAAGAGTACTGGTAACATGGTTGATTCATATATTACTCCTGAGGGTAAGTTTGAAGTGGTTCTTTATGGTAAATCTTCCTTTGATTCCAAAGAGAAGAAATCCATCAGAGAATTTGTTACCAATGATGATGGAGTATATCCTGCAAAGAGTCCTGTTGGCATGTTTCCTCTATATATTCCCAATGATTTGGGTCTTGTAGTTGAGAAGGCACAGGAATATTATGGATAGGGATGAAGTAGTCAGGATTAGTAGGCTTGTAGCCTTTGGTGGACTGACTGGAGAAGATGCTGCCAATCTTCTATTAGATTATTGCACTGAGCATGGTAAAGACCCTAAATTGTCTGTAACTTTTATACAGACTATTATGGGAATAGGTATGCTCCAGCCATATTTAATGGAAGCATTAGAGTATTATGAGAAGAAGTACACCATAAATAAATTACAAAGTAAACCCAATAATATGGGACAAAGACAAATAATTTTAATAAATTAAACATTATGAATAGAGAATTATCAAGATTTGAGCTTGCAATTGTAAAGAGAACAGCTCAGAACACTAAGAGTTTGAGAACCAAAAGGGACAAATTGGTAGAGAAGATTGAGAAAGCACAGGAAGAACTGGGTGTAATCAATGAAGCCATTGAAGGCTTTGAGGCTCCTATCAAGACTATGACTGGTGGTTTCACTTCTGAGGAAGTTCTTGCTGGTATCATGGCAGTAGCAGAAGCAACAGAGGCAGCTCCAGAAGGAGAAGTTTCAGAAGAGGCTGTAGGAGAGGTGGAAGTACCTGCATCTGAGGCAGTTGCATTGGCAGAAGAGGTAGCACCTACTACAAGTCCATTTGGAGAAGTGGCAGAGGAAATGCCTTTCAAAGATTAATCATGTAAATCAGTAATTCAAGATGAAAAGTTTGAACAAAAGTTTTATGGCTGTTAAGGTAGGTAAAGAGTCAGTTGAAGCTACCTTCAAGATGTACAAAGGTATGGCTGCATTCAATATTGTAGCTGTAAATCCTACTAAAGCAGAATTGGAAGCTCTCACAGGTAGAGAGATTGAGAATGACCCTGAGTATGTAGGTAAAACAGAAGAAGGGAAAGACCAAGTAAGAGTGGTATTCTATGCAAAGACTGCTCCTGAGGCTAAACTGAACAATGGCATTGAATTGCTTATTCCTATCAGCTTTATGCTGACCAAGGATTATAAGATTGGTCAGACAAGTGGTAAATGCCAAATTATTGATAAGTTTGGTAGAACTGCATGGGCTACAAAAGAGGAGTTACAGTCCAAGTCTATTCCACAATACACTTCTGGACCAGCCAATATCAGTGCTGATTATAGGGCTGCATTTCAAGGTGAGGAGTTCTTGATTGACTTCCTTATTCAATGGTTGAATATTCCGGGTCCTGCTGTATATAAGGACAAGGTTTGGGTGATGAAAGAGAATACTGAGGATAGTGAGGTTTCTCTTGATATGGCAGCTCTATTCAAGGGTGATGTAAAAGAGCTTAAAGAGCTTGTTACTCTTGCTGCTGCTTATACAGTTAAAGGTGCAGTAGGTATCAGAACTGTGGATAATGAGAATGGTACAAGACAGTATCAGGCTGTATTCACAAGGAAGTTTGCAAAGAATGCTGTAACAGATTACAGTAGGATTGATGCTGCAATCACTGAGTTTCAAAGTGCTGGAGGTGCTCCAAACACTGAGTTTTCCACTCAGCCTTTGCATGAGAATGTAGTGGAAGCTACTTCATTTGCTGCACCTGACAATGACCCATTAGGAGCAGCAACAGCTCCTACAGCAACTCCTTGGGGTTAATAACATAAAGATTTAGAACTATGGATACTGATAATAGAGAACTATATAGAATTATATCTGGATTTCCTAAATATTGTATAAGTAATAGGGGAAGAGTCATGAATATATTAAGTGGAAAATATTTATCTACTTCAAGAAATAAACATGGCTACCTACTTGTAGATTTATATAATGGGACTTCACATAAGATATTTTATGTACACAGACTTGTTGCATCCTACTTCATCCAAAATCCTGAAAACCTTTGTTGTGTTGACCATATAGATTCGGACAAAACTAATAATTTTGTGAACAATTTAAGGTGGGTAACATACTCTGAAAATCAAAATAATCCTATTTCTTTAAGAAATAGAATTGAAAACTGTTCCCTGTCAAAGATAGTAGAACAGTATGATTTAGAGGGGAACAAAGTTGCTGAATATATAAGTGCAGCAGAAGCAGGAAGAATATTTGGATGTAATAGTAGGTACATATCAAGAGTTTGTGCAGGTGAAAGAAAATCTTATAAAAGTTTTATTTGGAAATATAAGGTATGATAAAGATAGGCTCTATATCAGTAACTCCAGAAGAGATTCTAAAGAATGTGTCTGAACTGGACATACTCCACTATTACTTTGGAGTAGATAAGATACCAACAATTATATCAAGTCCATTAAGACCTGATAACCATCCATCCTTTGGTTTTTATAGCATAGATGGTCAGAAGATACATTGGACAGACTTGGCTACAAAAGATAAAGGAGGGACATTTGATTTATTAGGTAAGTATTGGGGGGAGAGTTACAATGATGTGCTTGCACATGTTTGGGAGGACTTATCCAAGATTACTAAGACTAATGGCTATAGTGCATTAGGTAAACCTAAGATTGTCACTACTAAGGAATATACTTCCAACCTTGATTTACAATGTAAGACAAGAGAATGGAGAAAGTATGACCTTGAGTATTGGGAAAACTTTGGTATCACTTTGGAATGGTTGAAGTATGCTGACATCTATCCTATATCCTATAAAATAATCATAAAAGGGGAGTCCAGAATGGTCTTTCCAGCAGATAAATATGCTTATGCTTATGTAGAATATAAGGAAGGAAAAGTCACTTTAAAGATATATCAGCCATTTAATCAGAAGGGATACAAGTGGTCCAATAGGCATGATAGGTCAGTAATTAGCTTATGGACTAAAGTACCTGAATTTGGGGATAGAATATGTATCTGTTCCTCAATGAAAGATGCTTTATGTCTATGGGCAAACACTGGAATACCAGCTATAGCCATTCAAGGAGAGGGTTATGGTATTAGTGATACTGCTGTTAATGAACTCAAAAGAAGATACAAGGAAGTATTTATCTTATTGGATAATGATGAAGCTGGTCTCATAGATGGAGAGAAACTGTCTGCATCCACTGGGTTCATTAATATAGTATTGCCACAATTTGATGGAGGTAAAGATGTCTCAGACCTCTATTATGTTTTAAGGGACAAAGAAAAATTCAGAGAAATAATTTTAAGCCTATTTAATAGGTAATGTTTTATCACTAAAAAAAAAAAATCATGGAACTAAGAAAAGTAACCATCATCAACAACAAAACTCAGTCTCAAAAAGTTATTCAAGCATCTGCTGCAACTACACTGGGTGAGTTGAAAAGAGAAATGAGAGAAGCAGGTATTGAATATGAAGGAATGACATTCTTTGAAGGTCATTTGAGAGCAGAATTGAAAGATGATGCTTCTATCCTTCCTACCAACATTCCTTACAAAGGACAGGTAGTAAATGATTTGACATTCCTGCTGACTGCACCTGAAAAGAAAATCAAGTCTGGTGCTATGTCAAGGGCAGAAGCCTATAATGCAATCAAGGCAAGAGGCTTGCAGGATGAGTGTGTAAAAAGGTTCGGAAAGAACTTCACCATGTGTAAAACTCAGGACTTGATTGACCTGTTAGGTGAAGGTTCTGCAACTGTTGCTCCTGTAAAAGAGGAGAAGAAAGAGGTTGTGAAAGAAAAAGCTGCAAAAGAAGTAAAAGAAACCAAAGAGGAAGAAGTAAAACCTAAGGTGACTGCAACTTCTGAGGGTAATGTTGCAGGTGCATTGGAAGTTCTGTTGGAAGACCTCTATGGCAGTGATGTCATTGAAGAAGGCACTTATGACAGGGCTATGGCTGTACTGAAAGGTACAACTTACAAAGCACCTGAAAAGATGTCAAGGTCAGAAATCAACAAGATGTTTGACTTTGCTCTTTAAGTAGAAACCTGATGAGGGAGGAGGCTGAATAAGCCTTCCCCCTCATTTTTTTTATCATGCAATGACCGAAGAAATAAAGAAACAAGTCCATGAACTATATGATAGTATCATGGAAAGACCAAATCAAATCCTACAGTTCTTTCAAGACTTCTTTGGTGAAGGGAGAGTGGATATGCAGGGTTTTCTTACTGAGGATGAATTATATACATATCTTAGTGCAAACCCCTTGGGAACATTCATGGAATGGAGTAATATAGTAGATTCTTCTGCTTACCAAAACATGAATAGAGAAGACCGAAACTTAGTAAATCTCTTTTGGACAGCAGAAGGTGCTAATAATGAAACTGTTGTAAGTGACTCTGCATTGGCTAAATATTTCTTGCCAATAATAAAAGAGAGGATTGCCAATACTATGTTCAATGACTTATTCATTCTTATTTATTTTCCTACAGTAAGGATTACAAATGAATTTGATAAGTATGTGGATATTAAGGAGTTGTGGCTTAAAGTTCCTTTCAATTGGATGGGAAAAGGTAAGGGATATTTTGGAGTGAACAGGTCTAATTATCCATTAAACCAATTCAAACATGGATATATGCACAGTCATGTATCTTCTATTCCAAAAAGCGACTTTGAGAACTTCCAGACACCTTGTACTGGTAGAGGACCTATCAATTCTTCTCTTTCTACCTTGGCTATAGGATATGATGAAGGGATATGGCAATTACTATGTCTTGAACTTGATAGATATACAAGGGTAGAATCTATTGATGGAGTTCCTTATCATAGACTTGAACAAATCTCTGCACCAGAGATGGAGACTGCTAAAGATAAATTCTCTATGCAATCTCTTAGAGGAGTAGTTCATTACAGTAGTATATTTGGAAGAGAACAATTCAAGCTATTCATTAAATACCTTCTGGAGACTAAGAAGATTAGATTCAACTATAGTAATGGGAGTTATGGATTAGGAATGTCCTTCATTGATTCTGTAATCCTCATTAGTAATGAGTTTATTAACTGGTATAATATTGAATATAACAAACATACATTTGATATTAGTTATGCTGACCTTGTTAGTGCAGGAGTTATTAATGAGTGTATTATAACCAATGGTAAAGTGTATTTGCCAAGACCAGTTAGAAGAGGTAGTAGTGATGATTATCAAAGGTATGTAGGAAAGAAGATTTGTACATTCAAGGGTAGGGATATTATATTAACTATTGATGGAGTTCTATCTTCTGAGGAAGAGTCCCTTAACAGGACAAGGATATTGAATTTACAGTATATTGAAGCTATTGTATGTAGCATGTTGAGAATATTAAATTATGGGTATGGAAGACAAGAAAGAAGTGAAACCAGTACTGGAGTTAGTCCACAGACAAGATATATTTAAGATTGTCATACCAGTAGAGGTTGAGAAAAAGATAAGATTTTTATGCAAGAATATCTGGGATGTAGAATGGTCAGGTGTCCTGTTCTATAAAGTTGAGGGAGCTTTTGAAGATAAGTCCCTAACTATTAGATGTGTAGATTTGTTCCAAATGGACATTGGTACAAGTACATATACTGAGTTCAATGTATCTCCTGATATGGCTACATATATGGTAGACCATCCTGAATTATTGGAAGAGGGAATATACCAAGGATTAATCCATAGTCATAACAATATGGCTACTTTCTTTAGTGGTACTGATACAGCCACTCTAAGTGCAGAAGGTAATGATATGGCTCACTTTGTATCCTTAATTGTGAATAATGCAGGTAAATATACTGCTGGTGTTACAAGGAAGTACAAATGTGTACAGACTGTATCTGAGAAATACACTTATCCTACTTGGAATGGTGAAGTAAGAGAGGGAGTAGAGACCTTTGATATTGAAGAAGAGAAACTTGAATGGTTCAATTTGGATATAGTATTTGAGGATGCAACTGATGACTTTGAGACTGAAATGATGGAGAGACTTAAAGAAATCAAAGAGTCTAAGAAGAAAGTTGTAGTTCCCATGTATAAAGGCAGAAACTATTACTCCCAATATGATAATTATGGGAAAAACATTGCCCCAACCAAGGAGGTGGGGAGTACATTTCCTGTGGACAAAGAAGAGTACTATGGGGAAGAAGGAAGAGGCTGGTATAAAGCTAAAGAAGTTAAAGAGATACCTGCTAAACAAGGGGAATTACCTTTTGAACAGCCTGATGAAGAGAATCTTGACATTCCTTATGGTGTTGTAACAGTGGATAAAGATATAGTCCAGTCTATTGTAAGACAACTTGTTACATCAAGTATTATCATTTCAAATGAAAGTGCAGTTGATGTCAAGAAGTGGGCTAATTCTATGGAGAGTCTTTATAGAAGGAGATTTGGAACTGTCAAAGAGTTTGAATACTTTGCATCAAACTATGTAGATTATCTTATTAATTATACCTATGATGGAGATGTTATGGCAGTTATTAATAATGATGATTCTACTATGGCTGCATTATTGGCACATGATGTAAGAGAAGAGCTTGAGAAATTACCAAAGAATCCTTGGTTAAGTGTTTATATCAAATTAATGGATGATTATATTATTTGATTATGGAAGATGAAGTATTAGAAAGTGCTATAAACCAAATGGTTGATGAACATTTGGAGACTGTTCATGCAGAGGCTCCAGAAGAGAGTTTAATGTATAGTCCTGCATCTGAATTAAATGGAGCAGTAGCTCTATTAATGAGTGGTGATTGGGAAATTATTCATGAGGAGCAACATGCAAGTGGTGCTTATTTAGTAACCATTGGTGCAGTGAATGTAGAAACTCCTATGGTTGATAGAACTCTTGTAGTAACATTAGATGGGTCTAATCTGTTGCATGATGCTCAGAATACTGGGGATGCTCCTGTAGAAATTGATGAACAAGGAGAAGCATTACTTGAGACAGCATTAGCTGCTGAGGAAGTAGTAATTCCACCTAATTCAGGTAGTTTGCTTGTAGATGAAGCTACAAGTAGATTCAGTGGAGCTATATGGTATAGTGCCATTCAATCTAAAACCATTACCTTAGCTGGTGTAGGAGGTATTGGAAGTTATGTTGGTTTCCTACTTGCAAGACTAAAACCTGCTGGATTATATTTATATGACCCAGATATAGTTGAACAGGCTAATATGTCTGGTCAATTGTATGGTAGTGGTGACTTAGGACAAGCAAAGGTTAGCTCCCTTCATAGGATGTTACAAGTATATGCAAACTACTATAACAGTGTAGCATATCAAGAAAGATTTACTGCTGAGAGTGAAGCTACAGATATTATGATTTGTGGCTTTGATAACATGGAAGCAAGGAGCCTGTTCTTTGATAAATGGCTTGAGCATGTAGGTAATAAACCTGAGGGAGAGAGGTCTAAATGTTTATTCATTGATGGTAGATTGGCAGCAGAAGAATTTCAAGTCTTTGCCATTCAAGGCAATGATGAAAGAGCTATAGTTGAATATAAGAATAGATGGTTGTTCAGTGATGCAGCAGCAGATGAAACTATCTGTAGCTACAAACAAACAACCTTTATGGCAAATATGATTGCATCAGTGATGGTCAATCTGTTTGTAAACTTCGTGGCTAATGAATGTAATCCTATTATAGATAGGGATGTGCCTTTTATGACTCAATATTCTGCTGATACAATGTACTTTAAAGTAGAAATGTAATGGCAATAAGTGTACAATTAAACAGGCAACTTCATGATATATTTCTGAATAGAGGTACTATTCAATTCCCAGACTATATTAGACCTCATCTTGCATTTGAAAACAATAATGTGTTCAATCTATTCTTAAAAGTAGATATTAGTGGACCAGAAATTGATGTTCCATTAATGTGTAAGAACAAAGTTGAGGATGGATTATTGGATAACTTCAATTATCCTAATAGTTTGAAGGAAGTGGCTGTTACTTTATTTGAAAATAGTTATCCCCAACCAAGAAGGACTGCAAATGCAATCTTCAAGACATTCCAGATGAATGATAGAAGAGATAGGCTTATGAAGATAACAACTAACACTGGTGAGGTGTATTATGGTGGTAATGGTTATATCCTTGACAAAGATTATAACTTATTAATACTATATACACTTCACGGAGTTATGGAGGATAGAATTCTACACTACAAAACTGGTAGAATCTATGTCAATCCAAAGGTCTTTGTTAGTAATGGTATAGTTGAGAAAGGTATCATTAAGACAGTTATTCCTGCATTTGTACAGGAAGGTATTAGGATAGATACAAGTAATATTGGAGTTACTGCTCAGGAGATTAATGTTTCTATAAGGAATTCAAATGGCTTTGTTGTTCAAGTAACTTCACCATTACCTGAGATAATAGTAGCTGATGTGACTGATAGGTTCATAGTGAAACCTAAAAAGCCAACTCCTTCTACATTCAACAATGAGGCTATGAATGATTACCTTCTGGAGCATCTTGATGAGGTTGTAAAAATGACCTACATATCATGACATTTGAGGAATATTTTGGTGGATGGGTAAGGGTTATAGATACAAAGGAATTAAATAAGGTAGTAGGACAGGTAAGTTTAATTAGAAGAGACTTACTTTGTCCTGCATATCCTGATATATTTAAGGCTTTTAATCTATGCCCTTACAATAATCTCAAAGTTGTAATGATAGGGCAAGACCCATATCCACAAAAGGATGTGGCTACTGGTGTCCTGTTTGGAAACAAGGATGAGACTGTAAAGTCTCCTTCACTTGAAATAGTTAAAGAGGCTTGCATTAATTTTGAAATTCCACATAATGGTATTATCTTTGACCCCACTTTAGAGAGTTGGGCTAAACAAGGAGTACTAATGATTAATTCTGCACTGACTTGTGAAGTGAATAAAATAGGTAGCCACACAATGATGTGGAGACCTTTCATGACCAAGTTACTAAAGAATTTGTCAGAGTGGCAAACTGGTATTATATATGTTCTATTTGGTGAACAGGCTAAGACACTTAAGCCTTATATCAATAAGAATACCAATATAATACTGGAAGAGAAGCATCCTGCATACTATGCAAGGCAAGAAGAAAGGATGCCATCTACTGTATTTCAAGAAGTAAGCAAATTAACTAAAGAAAAATATGGAGAGCCAATTGTGTGGTTCTCAGAGTATTAATTTACAAAAAAAAAAAAGTATGAAGAAACTTATTTTTGTGGAGACTGGTAAGGAAGTGGAAATGGGTAAGACACTTGCCTTTGGAATACACAGTGCTTATGGTTTCATGCCATTTTACACTGTAATTGTCTGTGAGGAAAGTATTCCATTCCTTATTGAGGAAGGTGTAGTCAAGGAAGTAGAAGAGGAAGGAACTCATGTAAACCCTAACTTCTATTTGGAACATCTTGCAAAGAGAATTCATTGGAATGTAGATAATCTGAGGAAGTACCTTGGAAATCTATATACAATCTATCCTGCTGCTGTATTCTCAATTCTGTTGAGAGAGGTAGCTATTGTGCTTGATGAGAAGTATGATAACCACATTGAGAATAGCAAGGAGATTTATGTCATTAGCTGTCTCAGTGGAGAAATAACAAAGGTCAAGGACTTGAATAAAATCAAGAACTTCAAGAATTTTGCTGCATTCAGGACATTGGATGATGCTCTTGCAGCTAAGCATATCTTGAAAGACCCTATGAAACAATTATTTAAGAGAGGTGGAAAACAGGAGGATTGAATACAGAAGTGTTCCTGATTTTCCTAAGTATATAGTGAGCAATTTAGGTTCAGTAATATCTATGGACTATAACCACACTGGAGAATCAAGAGAGATTTCTCAGGGTACTCAAAGTGCTGGTTATAATAATAGGAGAATTAGGAATGCCACTCCAGAAGAGTATGGTGATATAAAGTTTAAATCTAAGATTGAGGCAATGGTCTATAGGACCTTGCTTCAACATGGGTTTGAGCCTGAATATGAAACTCATACTTATACAATCTGGGAAGGATTTAGACCTACTGTACCTTTTTACACCCGTAATAAAGCTAAGGCTACAATACTAAACCTTAAGAAGCTAATTAATATTACTTATACCCCAGATTTCTACATGGAGTATCAAGGCTTGAAGATAATTATTGAAGTGAAAGGACAGGTCAATGATGTGTTCCCTTATAAATTCAAGTTATTTAGATGGCATATAGAGAATTTGCCAGATAAAGAAAATTATCTTATCTTTGAGGTCTTTACTAAGAAACAACTCTTAGAATTTATTCAAATTATTAAAGATGAAGCCAATAGAAAGAATGAGGAAATTGCTCAACAGTTTACCCAAGAGTGACCAAACACTTGGTGAACAGTTTATTCAGAGCAGAGATTTTGAGTCACTCAAGGACTTAGTGGATTCAGCAATCTACAAGGTTAGGAAACACAAAGCCAGAAAAGATGAAGAAGGGGGAGTGCCACCCAAACAGGAGTATCTTGATGTGGACTTGACAGAGTTAAGTAATTTAAAGGCTGAGGTGGATGTATATTTAACCCAGCTTGAAGTTCCCAGTAATGAATGGGAAGAAGACATAGAGGAGGAATACTATGATGAAGAGTATTAAAGAACTATCTTGGAATGTAACAGAGGAAGAGTACAGGAAAGACCCTGCAATCAGTTACTCTACATTATCAAGATTTGAAAGGGAAGGATGGAGAAATCTCAGTTCTCTCTTTGATAAGGTAGATACACCAGCATTACTATTTGGTAGTGCAGTGGATTGTATGCTTACTGATGGAGAACAAGCCTTTGCTGAAAGATTCATTGTATGTGAATTTCCTAATCTATCAGATAACCTGATAAGTATTACCAAAGTATTATTCTCCAAGTATGGAGATACACACAGAAGGGTAGATACTATTGATGATGAAGTGATTAGTAGTGTGGCTGTAGCCAATGGATATTATGCAGGAGACTCTTATAAAGCTACCAGAATAAAGAAGGTAAAAGAGAGTTGCAATGAATATTATTCACTACTTGCACTGGCAGGAGACAAGACCATATTATCCCAAAAGGATTATAATGATGTGTCTCTGTGTGTTGATGAATTAAGAACCAACTCAATAACCAAGGATTTCTTTTATATAGACCCTTGGAATACTGATATTGAGAAGGTGTTTCAATTGAAATTCAAAGCTGAATGGAATGGAATACCAGTGAGATGTATGTTTGATGAGCTTATTGTGGACCACCATAATAAGATTATCTATCCAATAGACTTAAAGACTACTGGGTATCCTGAGGAGAACTTTCAAGACTCCTTTGCTCACTGGAGATATGATATTCAAGCTAAGCTATATACATACATTCTTCAAGAGTGTATCAAGAGAGACCCCTATTTCAGTGAGTTCAAGATTCAACATTATCAATTCATTGTTATCAACAGAAGGACAATTGCTCCTATTGTATGGGAATTTTATGGGAACTTTGGTATGGTAGATTTAAAGGATGAAACAGGTAAGATATATAGGGATTGGAGGAAGATTCTTACAGACCTAAATTATTATCTTACTAATCCTAACTTGAAATATAGTAAGGAAGTGATGGCAAATGATTGTATTATGGAAATAAAGAATTTAGTACCAGCATGACAGAGTTAGAATATTTTAAAGGGGATGAACTGGCAGCCTCAACTTGGAGGAATAAGTATGCAGCAGATAGAGAACAAACTCCTGATGATACACACAGAAGGCTTGCAAGGGAATTTGCAAGAGTGGAGAGTAATTATCACTGGAAGAGTAATATAGATAGGGTTTTTAGTAATTTATCAAACTATGGCTATATTAGACCACAGCTTGATGAAGAGGCTATCTATCAGTTATTCAAGGACTTCAAGTATATTATACCCGGAGGTTCAGTTATGTCTGGTTGTGGAACTGGAGCATTGGTAAGTCTTAGTAATTGCTTTGTAATAGGCAGTCCAAAGGACAGTTATGCAGAGATAATGAAGACAAGAAGCCAGCAGGCTCAACTTATGAAGAGAAGAGGTGGAGTTGGTTATGACTTATCTCAGCTTAGACCAAGAGGAGCTAAGGTTAATAATGCAGCAAGGTCTTCAACAGGTGCAGCATCTTTCATGGATGTATGTTCAGATATAACCAATGAAGTAGCTCAGAATGGAAGGAGGGGTGCTCTTATGTTAAGTATGAGCATCAATCATCCTGACATTGAGGAGTTTATAACTAAGAAGCAAGACTTAACTAAGGTAACTGGAGCTAATATATCAGTGAAGGTTACTGATGAGTTTATGCAAGCAGTGGTAAAGGATGAGGAATATTTTCTTAGGTATCCTGTTAATCTATCTGATAGTTTAATGAGGTTGTATTCCTTAGAGAATTATGAACTGAATAAACTTAATGAGATTAATAGAGGTTTTGTAAAGAAAGTAAGAGCAAGAGAGTTATGGAATACTCTTATGCACTGTGCTTGGAATACTGCTGAACCGGGGATTATGTTTGAAGGAGCAATGCACAACTATTCTCCTGATGGTGTATATCCTGACTTCAAGATGGTTGGAACTAATCCTTGTGGTGAGATACCAATGGGTCCATTTGATAGCTGTAGGTTGATTCATATTAACTTAGCAAGTTATATTGTAGACCCATTTACAGATAAGGCTCACATTGATGAAGAGTTACTCTATATGCACTCCTATGAAGCTATGAGATTAGCTGATGATTTGGTTGATTTGGAGATTGAAGCTGTTGATAGGATTATTGATACAGTGAAGAATGATACTGATGATACTGAGTTCAAGCTATGGAGTAGAATCAAAGAAACTGCAATTCAAGGAAGAAGAGCTGGTTTAGGTTTCACTGGACTTGCTGATGCAATAGCTATGTTAGGCTTGAAGTATGACTCTGATGAAGGTATTAGTCAGGTTGAACAACTAATGAAAGTTATGTTCAAAGGTCAGCTTGACAGTAATATTGATATGGCTATTGAGAGAGGTGCATTTCCTGCTTGGAATGGAAATTTGGAAGAGGAGAATAGGGGTAGAAACAATGCTTGGTATGATTGGGTGTTCTTAAATGACCTTGAGAAGTATAAGAGGATGATGAATTGTGGTAGAAGGAACATAAGTTGGTCTACTGTAGCTCCTACTGGAACTGTAAGTATCATGGCTGGTACAAGTAGTGGTATTGAGCCTGTATTCATGCCTTTCTATCAAAGAAAGAGGAAGTGTATGTCTGAGAGTGATAGGGTAGATTATGTAGATAAAGTAGGTGAGAAATATACTTTGTTTACAGTAGTTCATCCTAACTTGAAGAGATGGGCAGTTGAAACTTTGAACTATAGTGAGTCAGAAGTCAATGAATGGGGCTTAGGAGTATGGAAGGAAGTCTGGAAAGAAAGTCCTTATTATGGTTCTACTGCACCAGAGATTGATTGGAGACAGAGAGTTAAATTACAAGGAGTAGTTCAGAAATATATCACTCACAGTATCAGTAGTACAGTCAATCTGGCTAAAGAAACTACAGAAGAAGAGATTGCTGACATCTATATTGAAGCATGGAAACAAGGATTGAAAGGTATTACTATTTATAGAGATGGATGTAGGGAAGGTGTATTAACCAAGGTTGAGAAACCTAAGACTATTGAAGGAAGACAAGCTCCTAAAAGACCAAAAGAACTTGAAGCTGATGCCTATTTGATTAAAGCAAAAGGTGAACAATTCATTATCTTGGTGGGTATGTTAGAGTCTAAACCTTATGAAGTCTTTGCATTCAGACCAAGGAATCCTATTAGTTTTAAACCTCATAAAGGTGTTATAACTAAAGTAAGTAAGATGTACTATAGCTTTACATCAGATGTCTTTCATATAGACAATCTTGAGTTAGCTAATGAAAATGTTGAAGAGAATGCAGCTACTTTGTATTCATCTATGTTACTAAGACATGGGGTAGATATTAAGTATATTGTCAAGACTGCAAAGAAGGTTAATGACAATATCACTTCATTCAGTTCAGCTATGTGTAGAGTACTTAGTAAGTATATCCCTAATGAAGAAATCAAAGGTGAGGTATGTCCTGATTGTGGTGGAACATTAGTAAGAGAAAATGGGTGTGTCCACTGCTCTTCCTGCGGCTGGAGCAGGTGCAGTTAGGTTGTATTATTAGTATAAATAATTTATTTAAACTCTTGTTACATTCAACTTTTATATTTATCTTTGTATAAACTTAAATTACAAAGAAATGATAAAAGAGGAAACAATTACAAGGTATGATGAATTAGAAATTGATAAGAAATATCAAGAAGGCATGTCAACTACAGAGATTTGCAAGACCTTTAAAATCAGTTGGAATCAACTCCATCAATATTTTATTATAAAAGGTGTACAGACAAGACCTGCTAAAAGAAGGGAGAGTTTAAGACCAAAAGCACCTGTAGGTAGAAAATTTGGTTTGTGGACTGTTGTTTCTGATGAGGTTAAATCTGGAAGTCAAGTATCTCCTACTTCTAATTCAAGAAATTTATACTGGTTGGTTCAATGTGAGTGTGGTGAACTTGCTTGGAGAAATTCAGCAGTTATACAATCTGGAAAATCTACAAGGTGTAAAAAGTGTGGTAATAAGGTTTATATAGGTGAAAATGGAGTAGCTAAGGTTAATTCTATTATATTATCAAAGTATAATCAAACTATACAAGGGCTTCCTACAAGAAAACATAGGGGTAGGAAGCCTGAATTAACCTTTAATATATCTGTAGAATACCTTAATAACTTGTATGAAGAGCAAAACCATATTTGTGCTTTGTCTGGGGTATCTTTGGAGCCTGACTTAAATCTTACTATGCAGCAGCAAAATATGTCTATAGACAGAATTGACTCTAACATAGGGTATGAGGAAGGTAATATTCAATGGGTAGACAAAAGGATTAATATGATGAAGGGTTCTCTAAGTAATGAAGAGTTTATAGAATTATGTACTAAAGTTGCTGAATATAATAAATTAATTAAAGAACAAAATAAAAATGAAGATTAAAGTAAAAGAAATAACAAAAGGTTGTTTTCCTGTAAGGACAGGAGAGGATAAGTCAGATTGTTTTGACCTATGTCTGGCAGAAGATGTGACTTTGAAGAAAGGAGAGGTTTATGTTGCAAGGTTAGGTATTGCAACTGAACTTCCTAAAGGAATGGTAGCTAAGATTTATAGTAGAAGTAGTACTCCAAGTAAGTTAGGAGTTACTATTGCTAATGGTCTTGGATTCATTGATACTATTTATAATGGTGATACAGATGAATGGAGAGCACCATTATATGCTTTCAAGGCTGTAACCATCCCTAAAGGTACAAGAGTATGCCAATTTGAGGTTAAATTATCTCAGTTTGCTACTGTATGGCAGAAATTAAAATGGCTATTATCATCTAAACCACTTCTGGAGCCTGTAGATTTTCTTGGAAATGAAGGAAGAGGTGGAATAGGGTCAACTGGCAAATAATCACTAAAAAAAAACATGAAACATGGAGTTTGTATGGAAAATTGTAGCAATGATAGTAACATTGG
>ERZ894240.1159-NODE-1159-length-17957-cov-94.177354_pt1 | contig 17957 bp, 20 predicted proteins | sample MGYA00380298_ERZ894240 | MGnify/ENA primary metagenome ERZ894240 (study PRJEB32331, sample SAMN06328419) | human gut metagenome | biome: human gut microbiome; feature: stool | host: Homo sapiens | collected 2014-06-27 ...
TTCTCCAAATTACATTTAGCTGATATTAGGAGTATTAAAAATATATTATCCCTAACATCAAGTTGACGTAATTTCTAAAAGTAGAGGAGTATAAATGACTACTACTTTTGGAAATTATAGTTTATACAAAAAATAACCCTGTAAAAAACTTACAAGGTTATTTTTAAAGAAAATATAAATTTTATTTTTTCATTGCCTCTTCAATCTCATTAAAGTATTTAGGCATTTTCTCTCCTAATCTTCTAGCCCCATCTTTAGTTATAACAAAGTCTCCCTCATATCTCATTCCACCAAAGTCAGCATACTCTTCAATCTTATCATAGTTTAAAAATTCTTGAAATTTTCCTTCTGCTTTCCATCTTTTAGCTAGTTCAGGAATAAAATAGATGCCTGGCTCAATAGTGAAAACATATCCCTCTTTTAATTCTCTAGCAAGTCTTAATGATTTTAAGCCAAACTGCATATCTCTTGGGAAGCTTTCATACCCAACTAAATCTTCACCTAAATTTTCCATATCATGTACATCAAGTCCTAACATATGTCCTAGTCCATGAGGGAAGAAAAGAGCATGAGCTCCAGCTTTTACAGCCTCTTCAGCATCTCCCATCATAAGTCCTCTTTTGATCATTCCTTCTGCCAAAACTTTAGATACAGCTAAGTGAACATCTTTATAGTTAACTCCTGGTTTTACCATAGATTCTGCCTTTTCAAACATCTCTATTAAAAGTGAGTAAATATCTTTTTGTCTTTCACTAAATTTTCCACTAACAGGGAAAGATGTTGTCATATCCCCACAATATCCCTCTCTATTTCTTGCTCCACAATCTAATACAATAATATCTCCGTTTTCTACTGTATTATCATAACCATGATTATGCAAAATATGCCCATTTTTAGTAAAGATAGTATGGAAAGATAGATCACCATAGTATTTTTTTGCTATTGATTCAAGAACTGCTACAACTTCATACTCTTTCATTCCAGCTTTAACTGTTTTCATTGCAGTAAGTTGCATCTCTCTAGTGATATTTACAGCATTTTCAATTTGCTCAATCTCCTTTTGAGATTTTGTATTTCTTTGCTCAATTATAGCTTTTACAAAATCATAAGAGATATACTCATCATATTCAAAAGGGCTTATTCCTAAAGCTTTACATACTCTTAATTTATTATCTCCTCTATATTGAGGTAAAATATGGAATCTTGCTCTTCTTTCTTTACAATTTTTAATAAAATTATCAAAATCTTTCATCTCAATAAAATTATTTACTCCAACTTCACTAGCAAAAGTTTTTAAAAGTTTTTGTTCTCCACTCCAAACAATATCATCTAAAGTAAAATCAGTTCCAAAAATATATTCTTTATCTCTATCAATATCTATTATTCCAATAAGATTTGGCACATCCATACCAAAATAATAACGAAAAGTTGAATCTTGTACAAAAGGATAGCACTCATCTTTATAGCTTCTTGGTGCTTCCTCATTTCCATTTATAATAACAATACCCTTCATAAGTTTTTCTTTTAAAACTCTTCTTCTTTCAATGTAAACTTCTTTTTCAAACATTTTTTCTCCTTAAACTCTTATCCCTCTATTAAGTTAACACCATATCTTACACCAAGAGACCCCCTCTTGATGTTGATGTTCATACTCCTTTTACCAAGAAACTTATCATAAACCTCTTTTTCAACAAGAAATTTTACTTCTTCTCCATTTACATCTAAAAAAGCATAGTAAAAATTAATGTAGTATTTGCTTCCAGGTTTCTTAAAATATTTTTTTTGATCAACTACCATTTTAATAATAGGATACTCCTTTTGTTCCCCTTTGCTCCCTATTCTATTTATAAAGAATTTTATTCTAACATAAATATATTTAGCAATAAAACTTCCTAACCAAAGCCCTATACATAAAGATATTGTCAATTTTAAAGCAATTACATTTTTAGTTGGTTCAACTCCAGCTTGTAAATAGTATTGGCAATAAAAAATAAACGCCGACAATAAAAGTCCAATAATAATAGATGCAAATCTCCCTATCTTATCTTCAAATAAAACTACTTTCCAAGTTGAAAAATATATCATTACTGGAATTATCATTAAACCAAAATAATAATAATGTTTATTTAATCCCATTAATAAAAATAATAGTATAAAACAGATAGATATTGTTTTTACAGTTTTTTCAGAAAAATTTCTCATTCTCTTCCTCCAGTCAGTTTTTCTTTCTCTTTTGCCTCTCTCTCCATTTTAGAAAATACACAACCACAATAATCTTGCCTATATAGTTCATATTCCCTTGAAATTTTAGTACTTCTTAAATATCTATTTTTCTTTTTAAAATCTCCATTTAGAAATTTTATACCATATTTTTCAGATAGTTTTTCTCCTATCTCATTTATCCATTGAGCATTTTTTAAAGGACTTATACTAAGAACAGTTGAAAAATAATCAAACCCTAACTCTTTAGCTTTTTGTGCAGTAGCTTCCATTCTAAGAGTATAGCATTTAAAACATCTCTCTCCTCCCTCTTTTCTATCTTCTAATCCTTTTACTTGTTTAAAAAAATCCTCTTTAGGATTGTAATTCCCTTCAATTACTTTAATTGAATACCCTCTTTTTTCATGGTATTCTCTCTGCTCATTTAAACGTTTATAATACTCTTCTTCAAATGTAATATTAGGATTATAAAAATAAACAGTTATATCAAAATAATTTTGTAAAAATTCAAGTATAGCAGAACTACATGGAGCACAACAAGAGTGTAGAAGAAGTTTAGGTTTTATTCCTGTTTTTTCTATCTCTTTTAATTGTTGCTCCATTAAAATTTCATAATTAATCTTCATAAATTTACCCTCCATATTGATTATATCATAATACACTAAAAATAATAATATTTTTTAGTAATTACACTTATAATTTTATTATTTTTTAAATATTTAAAGGAATATGAAGAATTGTCTAGTAAAATATATTAAATAAAAAAACAAAGGGGGTATAAAGGTGAGTTTATTAAAAGAATTTAAAGCGTTTGCTGTTCGTGGAAATGTATTGGATATGGCTATTGGGGTAATTATAGGGGGAGCTTTTAGTAAAATTGTAAATAGCTTAGTTAAAGATGTAATTATGCCACTTTTGGGAACAATTACAGGAAAGATTAATATATCTGCTCTTGAAGTAAAAATTCCTGTAAATAGTGCAACAGGAGAGCCAATATTAATTAAATATGGACTATTCTTACAAAATATCATTGATTTTTTAATAATAGTATTTTGTATATTTATATTTGTAAAACTTATAAATAATTTTAAAAAGAAAGAGGAGAAAGCTCCACCAAAACCTACTGCTCAAGAGGTTTTACTTACTGAAATTAGAGATCTATTAAAGAATAGATAAAAAAATAGAGCTAGAGAGATCAAAGGTGATTTTTCTAGCTCATTTTATATACAATTATTTTTTCCAAATATATCTTACAAATCTGTTATTATTAATTTCATACTCTTTTTTATCTATAAAATTATTTGGATTTAGATCTTTAAAATCTTCATCATATAAAAGATCAGACTCTTTAATATTAGGATTATCTTCTGGCAATTCACTAAAACCATTTACCCAAAGTATTCCTTCACTGTTAAGAGAATTTATTAAATCTACATATAGATTTTTAGGCAATCTATAATGATTAATAATTATTGCATCATATTTTTTTGTTAATTTTATAATATCATCTTTCGAAATATCCATTAACTCTGTTTTAATTTTTAAATTTTCTCTATTTGCAAAATAATTCAATCTTTTTAGTGCTTCAAAGCTAAAATCAATAGCCTCTATTTCAAAACCTAACTTTGCAAGATAGATAGCATTTCTTCCATCTCCACTTGCAATATCTAATATAATTTTTCTTCCTTGAAAAAATTGTAGATCTTCTTCTAAAGTTTTTTCATGTTTCATTAGATTTAAACTTCTACTTTGAAATCTATTATTCCACCAATTAGCATTACCCATGTAATTCATTAACAATAACCTCTTTGAAAATATTAATTTTATAATTTAATTAGTTTCATAATTTTTCTTCCATTTGTAATGGAAAACAACAAGCATAATAATTGCTTCTATTATCCATTGAAGTGCTGTAATTCTCCAAAAATAAGTTACAGGAGCTTTTTGAATATAGATAAAATAGTAAACTAGAGGTAAACGAATTACCCAGTTTGTAAATAATACTATTTTAAATGGTGTTTTACTATCTCCAGTTCCCTTTAAAGCTCCTCCTAAAACCATTGATATAGCTATAGGTATCTGTTCTATAGAGGCTATCATCAGACAAGCCGATCCTATTGTTATAACCTCTTTTTCACTATCTTTTATAAAAGCTGTAATTATTGGCTCTGGTGATACTAAAAAGATAATAGCAAAAATTCCCATTACAAAAGATGATAGCAACATAGAATATATCACATAAGATTTAGCCTTTTTATAATCTTTTTCTCCAATACTATAACCTACAAGAGAGGTACAAGCAATGGCAAATCCCCAACCAGGCATAAAAGAAATTGATTCTATATTGATAGTTATCTGATTTGCTGCAAAGGCAAGACTTCCCAATGTCATTATTAAAGTTACATTTATAAGTCTATTTATGCTGAAAGCTCCCTCTTGTAAAGCTGAAGGAATAGATAACTTAATCAACTCTCTAAAATATTCTTTTTTAAATTCAGAGAATAGATTTACTTTAAATGGTATTTTTTTCAATTGTGTCATAGTAAATAAAAATCCTGCAAAGTTTCCAACTGCAGTGGCTATTGCACCTCCAGCAACTCCCATCTCTGGAGCACCAAATTTACCAAATATTAAAATATAGTCTAAGGAAACATTTACAACATTTACTATAAAAGCTGTATACAATGGTGATTTTGTATTTTTACAACCTCTAAAAATTCCATTAAATACACTTGTTAAAACATTAAAAACAATAGCAATAGAACATATTCTCATATATTTTGTTGCTAAAGGAAGAACATACTCTGTTTCAGCTTTAGCTATTGTTAAAATTTCTTTAGGGAAAGTAAAAAATATTGTTCCTAAAAGAATAGCAATAATAACTCCAATTTTTAAAGCAATATCTGAAGTAATCCTAGCTTTTTCAAAATCTCTACTCCCTATTGATCTTGAAACTATTGAAGTAACAGAGATTGAAATTCCCATAGCAACTAGCATATTTGTAAAAGTATACATAATTTCAGAACTAAGTCCAACTGCTGAAACCCCTATCTGTCCAGTATGATTTCCTATCATAAGGGTATCTAATACCCAAATCATCATATATAAAACCATTTCCCCAACTGCAGGGAGAGCTAATTTTAAAATCTCTCTTATTATATTTAACATAGTGTCTCCTCAACCATAAACTTTCTACATCTATTATAAACTTCATCATTTACAATTGCCACTATTCTAACTCCTTCACCTTCATAATCTTCACTTTGGATAATTGCATTTCTATGAAGATAAGCTCCCATTGAAGTATCTGTATATGGAATTAGATATGTACATTTTCTTGTTGTTTGTGGCAGTAATGAAACTGTCATATCTAAGAATTTATCAATATTATAGTTTTGTTTTGCACTTATTTCTATCATTTGATAATTACTAAATTTTTCTTTTACATTTGCAATCTGCTCAGGAGTAGCCATTTCACACTTATTAAGTGCTAAGAAAGTTGGTTTATCTAAAGCATTTAACTCACTTAAAACATTTTCTACTGCTTTAATTTGCTCTACAACAGTATCACTTGAAATATCTACTACATGAATTATTAGATCTGAAAAACTTACCTCTTCAAGAGTAGATTTAAAAGCCTCTACTAAATCATGTGGCAATTTTCTTACAAATCCTACTGTGTCAGTAAGTGAAGCAACTCTTTTATCTGGAAGAGTAATAGCTCTTGTTGTTATATCCAATGTTGCAAATAGCATATTTTCAGCAAAAACATCCTCTTTCTTAGATGTATTATCTGCTGTATACATACTTACAAGAAGATTTCTCAAAGTAGATTTTCCAACGTTTGTATATCCAACTAAAGATATTTTTGGTATACCTGACTCATCTCTCTTCTCCCTTTGAGTTATTCTTGTTTTTCTAATTTTTTCTAATTCCTGTTTCAAATCATGTATAGTTTCTCTTATTCTTCTTTTATCAATCTCTAATTTCTTTTCTCCAGGACCTTTAGTTCCTACCCCTCCTCCTGTTCTTGACATTGTAGTTCCAAATCCTAAAAGTCTGCTGCTTCTATATTTTAATTGTGCTAACTCAACTTGAATTTTAGCCTCTCTTGTTCTTGCTCTAGTTGCAAATATCTCAAGTATTAAAACAGTTCTATCTATTACTTTACAACCTGTAACTTCTTCAAGATTTTTTACTTGTAATCCACTTAGCTCTTCATCAAATATGATTAAGTTAGCTTTTTTTATCTGTTTAAATCTAGCAAGTTCTATAACTTTTCCTGTTCCTATAAAATAACATGGGTCTATCTTGCTTTTCTTTTGGAAGAATTTTCCTACTACCTTTACATTACATGCTCTTGCTAACTCTGCAAGTTCATCAAGGCTCTCATCATTATCAATTCCAACTAAGATAGCATATTCATCATCATTTTCAACTATATTTCTTTTCTTTAAAATAGATTCTATCTCCTCTATTCTATAAAGAAAATCATAATCAATAAATTCTGGAATATTCATAATCTCTGTAACTTCATGAGATAACTCATCTCCATCTACATTACAAAACCCCATTACAACTCCAGTGATTTTTTCTTCAACTACTCCTATTGCAGCTATACAATCTAGTTTCAATTTTGTAAGAGCTGAGATATCAATGCTTGAAAGATTAGGGTTTCCATTTGGGTGAGTATGAATAACTCTTATTCCACTAAGTCTTTTTTCTTGTACATTAAGTAATGGTAATTGTACACTACTACTATCTCCAATAGATATTTCAACTATATTTCCTCTTCTATCTATTGCAACATTTATCTCTCTATTTATTCTACTACTTATAGAAGCTATTAAAGCTATTATTTCAGGCTCAATAACTCTATTTTTTGTCACTGTTATATCATAGATAGAATCAAGCTCTTTAAGGATAAAATCTTTGATTCCATCAACATTTCCTTTTATCATATACCCTCCATTAAATTAAGATTTTTACTCTCCATTATATCACGATTTTACTACTTTTTTCAAAACATTTTCATTTTTATTAGTAATAATTAATTTAAAAATAACTTTTTTAAGTTAAATATTTTTTCTTTTATTCAAGATTTACTATATCTTTTTTAAAGTTATTATGATATTATAAAATATAAATTATTCTAAAAGGATTATACATACTTTTATCACTCTAGCATCAGAATAATTATTTATAGAAATAATTAACTAAAAAAGAGGAAAAAATTTGAAAGAAACTGTAAATTTTATTATTAACACATTGTTAATAGAACTAATTATACAAGTGATAACTGGAGTAGTAGCAAGTGTTATATGTAAACATTTTGACAAAAAAAATTAATCTTGTTAAATTTAAAATATAACTTTACTTCTTCTCTCCATAAGAAATGTATTTTGCCACTCTCCATTTTTATCTCTTGCAACTTTCTCCCTATATCCAACCACTCTAAAACCACAACTTTCATGTAATTTCATACTAGGAATATTATTACCAAGCATTACAGATTGAAGTGTCCAAATATTATTTTGTTTAGATACTTCGATCTCTTTCTCTATTAATTTTCTTCCTATTCCCATTCTCTTATAATCTTGATGAATATAGACACTTATTTCACAAACTCCTGAATACTCTTCCCTTGCTGATGTAGGGCTAAGAACTATCCAACCAACTATTTTTCCATCATATATAGCAACTAATCTTCCTATTTTTAACTTTGAATTATCCCAATATTCAAACTCTGGAACTCTTCTCATAAAAGTAGATATTCCACTATCTATTCCTTGTTGATATATTTTTTTTACCTCTTCCCAATCGCTATCTTTCATCTCTCTTATTATGATCTCTTTCATAATTATCACCTTACAATAAAAATCTATATTCATATAATATCATAAAAACTTTGTAAATAACAAAAAACTCCATTTATAAAAAATGGAGTCAATAAAAATTATTTTAATTAGAATGGGAACTCATCATCGTCTTCATAAGGAACTTCTTCTTGTGGTTTTGCAACAGGTTTAGAAGAAGTATTTGAGTTAGAAGCTGGAGCAGAGTAAGATGGTGCATAATCTTGTGGCTCATATCCTCCCATAGAATCAACAGCATTTTTAGATTCTAAGAACTCAATGTTATCAACTACTACATCATAACTTGTTCTTTTTTCTCCATTAACTTCATATCTTCCCATTTGAAGTCTTCCAGTAACTCCTGCTTTTCTTCCTTTTCTTAAATATTCACCAATTAATTCAGCAGTTTTTCCAAAAGCTACACAGTTTATAAAATCTGCCTCTCCCTTTTGCATTGGTCTATCTACAGCTAAAGTAAATCTTGAATAAGCTTTTCCGCTTTGTCCAAATTTTAGTTCAGGATCTCTTGTAAGTCTTCCAGTTAAAATGATTATGTTCATTCAGCACCTCCAAAAATATATCTATAACAATTTAATTATACCAAAAATTTTCTTAAAAAACAATTTTTATATTTATTAAAAAAAATAAAAAGGAAAAGTTAAAGTTTTTATGAATAGTTAAAATACAGTGGGGTTACCTGCTATTAGCTTTAATATATTTTATAATTAGATAAAGGAGATTATGTAATGACTGAAAAAGAATTTTTGATTTTATATCAAAAAAAAAGAGGGTTTAAAAATATCCATGAGGCAAAGGAAAAAATAAATCTATTTTGGGAAGCTCTCTTTGAAGCTTTAGAAACTAATGATTCAGTAAGCTTTAGAGGTTGGGGGATATTTGAGAAAAAAATTGTACCTGCAAGAAGAATAATGAATATAAATACAAAAAAAATTCAATATTCAACACCTAGAAAATCAATTAGATTTAGAACTGGAAGTGTTCTTTCAAATAAAATAAATATTGATGAAGAATAAAAAACATAACTCTCTTGAAAAAACAAGGGAGTTTTTATTTTATTAGTATGCAACTCTCAAAAATTATGTTATTATCTATATATCAAAGGATATACTAGGAGGTAACAAAATGAATGGAATAATAATTTTAATACTATTTATACTTATTGTTGCTCTGATGGCTACTCATGTAAGAATAGTTCCTCAATCAAGAGCTTATGTTATTGAAAGATTGGGAAAATATCTTGGAACTTGGAATGTTGGAATAAATATTCTTGTACCTTTTATAGATAGAGTTGTTAAAAGGGTATCTTTAAAAGAGCAAGTTATTGACTTTAAACCTCAACCTGTAATTACTAAAGATAATGTTACTATGCAGATAGACTCAGTTATCTATTTCCAAATAACTGATCCTAAACTTTATACTTATGGAGTTGAAAACCCTATGAGTGCAATAGAAAACTTAACAGCAACTACTTTAAGAAATATAATTGGAGCTATGGAACTTGATGCAACTCTTACTTCAAGAGACACTATAAATACAGAAATGAGAGTTATATTAGATGAGGCTACTGACCCTTGGGGAATGAAAATAAACAGAGTTGAGCTTAAAAATATTATCCCTCCTAGAGAGATACAAGATGCAATGGAAAGACAAATGAAGGCTGAAAGAGAGAGAAGAGAAGCTATTTTAAGAGCTGAAGGGCAAAAAAAATCTGCTATTCTTGTTGCTGAAGGAGAAAAGGAATCTGCTATTTTAAAAGCAGAGGCTGAAAAACAATCTGCTATCCTTAGAGCAGAAGGACAAAAAGAAGTTGCTATTAAAGAAGCTGAAGGTAGAGCTGAAGCAATTAGGGCTATTAAAGAGGCTGAAGCTGAAGGAATCAAATTATTGAAAGAAGCTGAGGCAAGTAAAGAAGTATTGATGCTAAAGAGCATGGAAACTTTAGGAAAAGTTGCTGATGGTAAAGCTACAAAAATTATTATCCCATCTGAAATCCAAAATTTAACATCTTTTAGCACACTTTTTGCTGAAATGAATGAAAAAACTAAATAAAATAATTGAGGCTGTTACAGATTTTTGTAACAGCCTCTTAATTTCTATTATTTTTTTAAATTAGGCATAGTTTGTGCTAATATTTTGTCCATTTCTTCTGTCATCTCTTTATTAGCTTCTAAGAATTTTTCAACATCTCCAGTTATTTCAATAGTTTCAATAATATCCCCTTGTTGAACTTTATTTACTACTTCTTGATCTTCAGGAGCTACAACTTCACCAAAAATTGTATGTTTATAGTTTAACCAATCTGTTGGTACATGAGTAATAAAGAATTGTGATCCGTTTGTTCCTGGTCCTGCATTAGCCATAGCTAATTTACCTGGTACATCAAATACAACCTCTTGTTTAAACTCATCACCAAATTGATATCCTGGTCCTCCAGCACCTGTTCCTGTTGGGTCTCCTCCTTGAATCATAAAATCAGCTATTACTCTATGGAATTTAAGTCCGTCATAATATCCTCTTCTTGATAAGTGTACAAAGTTTGTAACTGTCATAGGAGCAACCTCAGGTAAAAGTCTTAGGTTAATATCTCCTTTTGATGTTTTTATTTTAGCATTTAATACTAAATTTTCCACTATTTTTCCCTCCTTAATATCTAACTTAGCTCCTGCTCCTTTTTTAGAGTGGTATAAAAACCCTCCAACTATTATAAGTAACAAGATTACTATTTTTACCATTTTCATTTTCTCCTCCACAATTGTATCATAAATTTTAAAAAACTCTTAATCTTTTTTCATAACCTCATTATAAGTTTTTAACATCTCATTTTTTGAAACAGTTCCATAGATCTCATAATACCATTCTGAATCTAATTTTTTCTTCAATAGATCTATCTTATCTTGAACTTTAAAAACTTTACTTTCTAAATTTCTATACTCCTCTCTTATAGGTTGAAGTTGATAGATATATTCTATCTGCTCCTCTTCCTGTATAGCATTTTTCATAAGCATAGAAACTCTTTCTTCTTCATCTAGCACCTTAGAAACTCTTTCTAAAAGATCATATTTTGTTTTTTCTAATTCTTTTTTCTCATATTGGAAAAATCTCTTTATTACCTCTGCTCCTGAATCTCCTTTTAATTTTTCTCTTAAAGCCAATTGAGATTCAATATACTCTTTAGAAAGATTATTTTTTATCATTATATTTTCTATATGCTCTCTTATTCCATTAAGTTCTTCCTCTTTAAACTCTTTTATTCCCTCTCCAGTAAGTCCACCATAAAGCTTTTCATACTTCTCTATAACATCTTTTTCTAGTATTTCTGCCCCTGATATATCTCCTATCTCTCTCAACTGCTTTATCTTATTGTCAGTTAATTTTAAAACTTGTAGTATAACTTCTACACAAAATTTTAATAAATGATTATCTGTTGTTTTTTCCATCTTTCTCTCCATAATATTGGTAGTAACGACACTCTATTCCACCATTATATAATTTTCTATTTTTAGTAGCTTTTTTACCAAAAGCCTTTTCAAACTCTTCATAAGATGTGATTATATAGTAAGACCACTTAGGAAGTCTCATTCTACAAATATCTCCTAAAAGTCCATATAATCTCTCAACTGCTTCTTTATCTAATAATCTATCTCCATAAGGAGGGTTAGTTATTAGACAACCTTGTCTCTCTTCCATTTCAAGATCTAAGAAATTTTTACATTCTAATGTTATCTCTTCTTCAACACCAGCTTTCTTAATATTCTCTCTAGCAATTTCAATAGTATCAGCATCTATATCTGAACCAAATATTTTTACCTCTTTTTCATAATCCTCTTGTGAAAAAGCTTCATCTCTAACCTCTATCCAATCATTTTCTGGAATAATACTCCATCCTTCTGAAACAAAGTTTCTATTTGCTCCAGGAGCAATATTTCTAGCTATCATTGCTGCCTCTATAAGAATAGTTCCTGTTCCACACATTGGATCTACTAAAGGTCTATCTCCACCTTTCCATCTTGAAAGTTTTACAAGAGCTGCTGCCATAGTTTCTTTTATTGGAGCCTCATTTTTTATAGCTCTATATCCTCTCTTATGAAGTCCCTCTCCACTTGTATCAATCATAACAATAAAAACATCATTATGAGCTTGAATTTTAATTGCATAACGAGGTCCATCTTCATAAAAATACTCTTTCTTATATTTTTCTTTTAATTTTTCAACAATAGCTTTCTTAGTTATTCTTTGAATATCTGATTTAGAAAAAAGTTTTGATTTTACAGAACTCACCCAACTAACAGGAAACTCTCCATTTTCTGGAATATAGTTTTGCCAATCTATCTTCTTTATATTTTTAAACAGTTCATCAAATGTAAAAGCTTTAAACTCTCCCATTTTAACAAAAACTCTATCTGCACATCTTAAATGTATATTTGCTTTAGGAATATCTCTAACTGTTCCATCAAATTCAACTCTTCCATTAAAAGTCTTTACATTTTTAAATCCTAACTCTACACATTCATCTCTCACTATACTTTCAAGTCCCATTGTACTTGATGCTATTAAAGTTATATTTTCCATTTACTCTCCTTCAAATTTGTTACTTTTTTTCCTCTGCTTTTTTTAACTTTGCTAAATAAATAAGTTTAATTATCCCAAATGCTGGAACTCCAAAAAACATTCCCACTGGTCCCATTAAACTTCCACCTATAAGTACTGCTACAACTACCCAAAAAGTGCTCATTCCAACAGTTTCACTTACTATTTTTGGACCTATTACCCAACCATCAACAGTTTGAGCTATTATCATAGCCAAAAATAGATAAAATACTTTTATTGGTTCTGCTAATGCAACTAGAAATACTGCTATAACTCCAGCTACAAAAGAACCTATATATGGAATCATATTTCCTATTCCTATCATAATTCCACTTAAAAGAGCATAGGGAACATTACAAATTAATAGTACAGCAAAAGTTACAGCTCCCACTATTCCTGATGTAATCATTCTACCCCAAACATAATTTAGTAGTACTTCTCTTGAAGAGTTTAAAAACTCACTATACTCTTTTCCTCTTTCATTTCCAAAACATATTTTTAAAACATTATCTTTAAAATTTATAAAATATCTCTTATCAATTAAGATAAAAAATGCTAGAAAGAAACCTATAAGAAATTTTCCTATAGCTACTAGCCACCACATAATATTCATTACAACAGTAAAACTATACTCCTGAATCTTTCCTATATTTTTCTTAAAGAATGTTATAATATTATTTTCAATCTGCTTCTCTCCAATTACCAATATATTTTTCTCTTTTAAATACTCTATACATTGTGTTATTGTGCTTCCAATTTTATCTTGCATCATTGGAAATTTACTATATAACTCTTTAAAGCTTTTTCCAAGTTCAGGTAGAACAAGCCCTATAAATCCTGCTACTAAAATTACCACTAATAAAAAAGTTAAACATACTGATTTTAATCTACTTAACTTTGTTTTCTCCTCTATTTTAGTAACTACTGGATCTAAAAATATTGTTATAAATAGAGCATAAATAACTGGTACAAGATATCCTACATAGGTAGAATATATCTCTTTTAATGCCTCATATCTTTGAAAAAAACTTTGAATTAAAATTAAAATAATCCCTATTCCTATTATCTTAAAATAGCTTAGTTTTTTATCCATTTGTAATACTCCTATCTAACTATAAAGTCTATATCATCGCTGTCTGTATTATCTTTCTTATCCCCAACTATTTTTATCAATAATCTATCAGGAACCCCTATTATAACCTCTCCTGGATCCTTTATCCATCCTTGTTTTACATTTAATTTTAAAGGTGAGTTAGAGCTTGTAACTCTTACCATATTATCTTTAAATTTAACATTTACTCCACCAATATTAGTGTCTACAAAAATATCTTTCTCCTCTTTTTGTAAAGGATATACATATTTTAATTCACTATCTACATATATTTCAACTTTTGAGGCTCTCTCTTGAGAAAGATTCATTATTTTTAATCCAAGCCCAGTAAAAAATATTATAAAAAAAGAATATATTATCAAATCTCCAATTTTAAAGTATTTTCTTTTTCTCTTCATACTACTCCTATTTTATAAATTAGATACTCCTATTCTCTCTCCCATATAAACCTTTGTTTCTATTCCTTTTTGAGTATTTTCTAAAAGATCTTTATCTATCTGTATTTTTCCCTTTTCAAAAACTAAAATACAAGTTGATCCTCCAAAATAGAAATATCCCTTTTCATCTCCCTTATTTACAAAAGAGTTTGCCTTATAAGTTTGAGTTATTCCCCCTACCATTGTAGCTCCAACTTCAAACATTGCTATATCTCCAAATTTTTCTGTTTTTAGAATAGAATACTCCCTCTTATTTTCACAGAAAATTCTAAAATTTTGTTTTACAGCATGAGTTGATACAGAGTAATACCAACCATCTATAAGTTTACTTTCACTTATATTCCCATCTGCTGGGAAGTGAAATCTATGATAATCTACTGGAGCTAATCTTATAATAACAAATACTCCATCTTCATATTTTTTAGCTAGATCTTTATCTCTAAAGAACTCCTCTAAAGAGAATTTATCTCCTTTAACAAAAAATTTATCTTTATCTTTTATATTTTCATAAGCTAGTATCTTTCCATCTGCTGGAGATATTAATACATCTTCTGAATAATCTATTTTTCTAGCTCCTGCTTTTAATTCCCTATAAAAGAAATCATTGAAAGATGTAAACTCCTCAACTTTCTTTTTAGCCTCACTGATATTTATCTCTGCTTCTTCTATAAAAGGCACAATTTTTTTGCATGACTCAGGAAGTGACATTTTTCTACCATAAAACTCTGTTAAAAATTTCTTTTTAACAACAAGATTTAATGGTAATTCCCCTAATGGATTATAATATAAGAATTTAAGATATTTCTCCCCTGGAACTTTCTCTGTAAGAACTTCACCTGTTTTTCTTTCTATATACTTTATTTTACTAAATTTCACTTTTTCTCCTTTTATTTTTATAAATTACTAGCATTTTTGTCCAAAACTCTATATAATAACCTTATATCATATCTTACAAGGGAGGAATTTATACAATGAACAAAATAGCTCTTATAGCTCATGACAATATGAAAGATGATATTGTTGCTTTTGCTAAAAAACATGCTGATTTCTTTAAAAATTATGAACTTGTTGCTACTGGAACAACAGGAAAGAAAATTATGGAAGCTACTGGTTTAAATATTCACAGATATCAATCTGGACCTATTGGTGGAGACCAACAAATCGGTGCTGAAATAGCTACTAACAATATTTTAGCTATTTTCTTTTTAAGAGATCCTCTTACAGCACAACCTCACGAACCAGATATCTCTGCTCTTATCAGATTAGCTGACGTTCATAAAATACCAATTGCAACTAATATATCTACTGCTGAATTATTAGTTAAAGCTTTATCACTTTAATGTTTATTATGACTCTCATCCTATTTAGAATGAGAGTCATTTTTTGTTACTTCTGATTTTATAGTTTTTATCAAATCATATTTTAATTTTATAAGATCTTCTGATAAGTCCACTTTATATTTGTGAGGATTTTCAAGTCTCTTTCTTTCTTCTGAAATCTTTTCTAAACTATCAAGATAGTATCTTTGAGATCCTAATACATCAAATAATTTTTCATATTCATCTTTTACTATCTCTCCAGATTTTACATACTCTCTAGTTAATTTCTTAACTGAATACTCTCCAGATCTTAGATTGCTAAATTTAAACTCATATTTTTCATCTCTAATAGTTATATCTTTACCTTCAGTTAATTTTTCTTTATCTTTATCATCTCTAACTAAAGTTATAAGGTCAGCATATGCTAATCCCTCTTTATCATATATTCTGTAAACTTCTTTAAATCCTGGGTTTGATATTTTAATAATATCTTCTGATAGTTTTATAACTGGCTCTTTATCTATCTCTACAATTTTGTATACTCCACCAAAACAAGGGTTTGATTTACTAACTGCTATCTCATCTCCAACACCATAAACATCAGCACAAACTCCTTGCTCTCTCAATGATCTTATTAATTCCTCATTTAATGAGTTAGTAAGGAAAATTTTAGCCTTTTTCAATCCTGCTTCATCAAGTAAAGCTCTACATTTTTTAGATAGATATGCTAAGTCACCAGAATCTATTCTAACTCCATAAATTCCATTGTATGAATCATCAATTCCACAAGCTTTAAATGAATCTATAGCATTTTTTATACCTATTCCTAAAGTATTATATGTATCTATAAGAAGTACTAAAGCATTTGATTTTCTATTTCTTCTATGTTTAATAAAAGTATCAAAAGCTTCTCTTTCAGCATGACTTCCAACACCAAAAGTTTGTATATATGAGTGAGCCATAGTTCCTATACTTGGAATACCATATTTATATTCTGTTACTAAGTTTGAATGACTTGTACATCCACCTATAACTGCTGCTTTATTTCCTGCAACTGCACTATCAAAACCGTGTGCTCTTCTGCTTCCAAATGATGACACTTGCACTGGATAAGCTGCTCTTGTTACTCTTGATGCTTTAGTAGCTATTGCCATTTGCATATTGATTATATTTAAAATAGGTGTTTCTAATATTTTAGCTTGAATTAATGGGGCTTTAATAGTTATTACTGGTTCATTAGGATATGCTATCTCTCCATCTCTCATAGCATACATATCTCCAGTAAATTTTATTTTTGAAAGATATTCTACTAAATGTTCCTCGTGAATAAGTTTAGAAAAGTACATTCTCTTCTCCTCTTCACTTGTACTATTCATAATCTCAATTAGATTAATTACCTCTTGCACTCCTGAAACAACTGCAAAGCCTCCATCTTCAGTTTTTCTAAAAAAGACATCAAAAACAGCTTCTTTTTCTTCCATATGCTCCATCAAAAAGATATCACTTTCTGTATATTGATATCTATCTGAATTTATTACTTTTGCAAATTCTGTTAAAACTACTTCCTTATCCATATTTTTATTACCTCTTCCCTTTATTTTAATTTAATTCCATACATTTTATCTTAATAATTATATCATTTATTTTTTGTTTTTCCAAATTCTTATTGTAAAACTTGCAAAAATTCATAATTTGTAATAAAATTAATAAAAAATATGTTGAGGTGAAGGAATGAAAGCTGTTATTCAAAGAGTTAAATACTCTAGTGTTACTGTTGATGGAAAAAAAATAGGAGAGATTCAAAATGGACTTCTTGTTCTTTTAGGAGTTACTCATACAGATAGTGAAAAAGAAGTTAATTGGTTAGCAACTAAAATTAAAGATCTTAGAATTTTTGAAGATGAAGATGGAAAAATGAATTTAGGTTTAGAAGATATTAAAGGGGAACTTTTAGTAATCTCTCAATTTACTCTATATGGAAACTGCATCAAAGGACGTCGTCCAGGGTTTACTGATGCTGCTAGACCTGATCTTGCAAAACCTCTTTATGAAAAATTCCTTGAAAAATGCAGAAGCTTTGGTATAAAAACTGAATGTGGAGAGTTTGGAGCAGATATGAAAGTTGAGCTTCTAAACGACGGACCTGTCACACTTGTAATCGACACAAAAGATGTTGCTAATCTTAAATAAATTAATAATTTAAAAATTTCTCTCTTGATTATTTTATCAAGGGAGTTTTTTTATTAAACTATAATTTATCTAACTAAACTCAGTTATCCAGCACATTGCTAGGTTTTGACAAAGTACCTTTGCATTAGCGATTAATTAGTCAAGTTTAGTTATCTCTATTTTTTTTAAATATCAGCTAAATTCCATGTCGTAGAATAAAGAGAGAGTAGCACTCATC
>ERZ894240.1176-NODE-1176-length-17717-cov-10.223021_pt1 | contig 17717 bp, 9 predicted proteins | sample MGYA00380298_ERZ894240 | MGnify/ENA primary metagenome ERZ894240 (study PRJEB32331, sample SAMN06328419) | human gut metagenome | biome: human gut microbiome; feature: stool | host: Homo sapiens | collected 2014-06-27 ...
ACATGTCGTACTGCTTTACATGTACATCTAAAACAATGTTACACACCGAGGCTTCCTACGATACTCTATAAGACAGGACTTTATTGATACGGTGTAAGAGCCTGATGGTAACAGCAGAGGTTATTAAGCTCAATGCTGATTGGGTTAAAATAGAATTTCAACTACTGATTAGCATAAAGAATATATCTTTGATAAAAGTTGATTAATAAAAGTGCTTCATCGTGCAACTTTGGCTGTTACCGTCTTATTATTATTAAGATATGCATTTACTATCAAAACCTGCTTTTCATGTATCGGAATTTCTATGGAGTTCTGATTTACGTTTATATCTTTTATTTTTTGTCCTGATAGATCTGTAATGATTATCCTCTCTATTAATATCCGGGATTCTATCCGTACATAATTTCCTTCAATAAAAATTGAAGCATTTGAAGAACTTGTTTCAGAAAGGATACCGGTAGGAGGGGATACTTCTTCCACATACGGCTCTCCGATAGGCATTATTTCATAAAGAACCGGTATATTGTCTTTATTCCAACTAATCTTTAGTTGCGAGATATTCTTTAAATCGGAGACTGGAACGGAAGTACAGGGAGCATCCAGCTCTCCTTTGGCAATCCATTTCCCATTGGAATATATCATTATGGTAGGCTTAGCGCTTGCGGACGTGAACATGCTGTTATGAAAGATTTGAATTTCATTTATTGCAATGTTCTCAATAAAACGATAGATAATATGCCCTTCTCCTTTACCTTTATAACCCGACGAAAGGCTACAGTCGTCCAATAAAGCCACCGGGTTTCCTTCATTGTCTTCCGCGACAGGAGTGATACGGGCACCTGTCACTTCAAATTCTGCTAATTGGAACCAGTCTCCTCCTCCCACAGATTGCAAATACAAGCGAACGTATCTGGCAAACCGACCATTGGCATTGCAGGTATATAGCTTATCTGAAATATCCGAAGAAGTGAATGTACTTATAGTTGTCCAGCTTTGTGTATCATCAGAGAACTGAATCTGTGCTTCTCCTGTAGGTGTATCTCCTTCGGTAAAATGCAGGGTGATCTGATAACGGGCTGCGGACGAACCAAAGTCCAGTTGGATATATTCACCTGCCTTTTGTGCTTTGTCACTCCAGAATTTTGTGGCGTAATTTCCGTCTATTACATTCTTTATATTGTATGTTTGGTAAGTTCCCATATTCGTTGTTACGTTTATAGGAATTGAACTTTCTGATGCTGGCATTCTGAATGATATTTTATTTATTGGAATAGCATGTGTGGATTTACTTTTGTTTTTGATACGGAAATAGGCCATTTCCTGAGCAATGCTATGGTCCGGTATAAAAGTACTCCACTCTTTTCCATTCATAGAATACTCTGTAGATAGCGTACTCGTAAGATTTGTGGGTAGAAACTCGACTGCCACTTCTTTGATTGCATTAAAATAGATGCCTACGTATTCTTCCGGTTTTAATGTAACAGTGTTCAGACCGGATAATAATGTCATGTCATTCGTTTCAATGGATACCCCCGATAAATTGTAGATATTGGTGATAATTTCCATCTCGCGTGGTCTGTCCGGAAGTTGCGGAGCATAATCCTTTATTTTGTCAGCCAGGAAATCTACAAACGGGTCCAGATATTTGGGAGTTGGCTGAACCTCTTTAAACACCTCGTATGTGCTGGTACCTTTACCTTCAAACACACTCAACAGAAAGGCAGAATCAGTGTGTATCTTTTGTGCTTTTGCCTGAATCTCAGCAAAGTCTGTCCATGCAGAAAGCCCTGCATCGTTTTTCATAAAACTGATTGACTTAACAACAATATCTGTCATTGATTCCACCTTGGCAAGCCAGCTTTTTATATCTTCATAAAACAGGTTATACTCCTGGTTTTCACTCTCTTTTAATGATGCTAATAATTTGCAGGCAGCATTCGCTTTTTTCATCTCATTTATTAGTTCCGCAGCGTCAGGTACATTGCCTTTGGAATAAGATGATTGGAAAGCAGTATAAAGAGGTGCGAACTTTTCACCTTCCGGTGTTCGCGTATCATGAGTGGTATATGCGCTTACTATATTAATAAAGGTTTTAAGTGCATCTTGCAGTTCCGGTTCTTTCACTATAGAAGCAAGTGAAGCTTCCCAATTATCGGATTCGTTGAACTTTGAAGGATTCCATGAGTAATCTGCTGCACCGAATAAGGCTATTTTAGAAGCTTGTCCCTGATTCATGGGGTTTAATATCAGTCCTTGCAGAGAAGAGACCGGGCTTTTATCCTCTATACTCCAGCGTGCAGTGAGTCCGTGCATATAAAGAAATTCGTCATAATCATCGTTTACCGGATTGTTCCACCACATGACAGGGTTGCGTCCTATCAGATCTGCCATCCGATCGCAAGCACTGCCCCGGATATTAGAAAAGCAGTCATAACCGGTGAAGGCTACCACCACATCTTTATGTATGTTTTTGAAGGCCGAAAGTGTTCCGGTACCGTAATTCAATGCATATTGGGTAGGAACAAATAATAAAGGCCCCACTTTGTCATCTTCAGTGACTCCGGTTTTGTTGAACTTCTCATATAGTTTTGTCTGAGTCTTGTCTGTCAATTCCGATTGATTGTACGGATGGCCGTTCATGTCATCGATAGATACGCCAAAGTGCCGTATTCCTAACTTATACAAAGCATCAAATTTGTGTATAATGTCTTCGATTCCAGGATCTAAATTACTGAAATTTATACCTCCACCTTCCAGAGCCGGATGAATAGACCATACGAAATCTACATTACAGGCTTTGGCTTTAGCAGCCAGGCTGCGTAAATCGTCTTGTGTGATCAATCCCATATAGCGTTGCTGATCTGTTAGAGTCGACGGATAATCTTCCCGCCATTTTCCTGCATGATAAGGATCTGCTTTAGGACCATAGACAAACATATTCATTTTATATCGTTTACAGTAATCCAACAGGCTAAGTCTACTTTCCACACTATAGGGATGTCCGTAGAAGCCTTCAACGATACCCCGGTATTGGATATGGGCATAATCCTCAAAAGTGGCGGTTGATAAGTGGTTATTATCAGCTTGTTCCAGTATTTGTTCCAATGTGGCCAGTCCATAATAGGCCGATCCGCTGTTATCACCTAAAATGAGTATATCGCCCTTGTTATGGTTTTTATTTATCTGTAACAGATAGGGGTCGAATTTATTGGATGTAACGGTGAAAACATCTTTAGAGAGTGAATGGTCGGATGTATAATTGTCTGCGGTTCCTTTAGAGCCATTGATTCCTATAAGAATATTTGTTTTGTCATCAGTAAATACATCACTGATGGTAAAATTGATCCCGGCATTGGTCAGAACCTCCTGAATGCGATTACTGATCATTTCATTTATTCCGGGTTCCTTAATAAGATTTACTTCCCGGGTCATTTTTATACTATTGCCATTCATGGTTGTTTTTTGAGGAATGGGATAGATACTATACGTTTGTGACCTGAGTGTAACACAGCATAATAATAGAGTAAATAAAAGGATGTTCTTCATGGTACGGGTTATTTTTAAGAAAAGGTAATCTTTAATAATAGACGGTTGGAGAATAAGTCAAACTATCCCTCGCCTTTTAGTAAAGCAGATAAGATAAGAATGTCCCTAGTGAAAAATCTAATATCTTCGGTGTACACTCTCATCAGACAAAAGTGTACACTCTTTTGGGCTATACCTTAAATTTATCTACCTTTGCATCACTAAAAATGATAAAAGGATGATAGTTTGCATTGCCGAAAAGCCCTCAGTGGCACGTGATATAGCTGATATTTTAGGTGCTAAAGAACGGAAAGACGGATACATAGAAGGAAACGGATATCAGGTGACATGGACCTTTGGCCATCTTTGTACACTGAAAGAACCACATGAATATACGCCTAACTGGAAATCATGGAGTCTGGGTAGTCTTCCGATGATCCCCCCCCGTTTTGGAATAAAACTGATAAGTAATCCTACCTATGAAAAGCAGTTTCGTACAGTTGAATGGCTGATGCAAAGCGCAGATGAAATCATAAATTGTGGTGATGCCGGGCAAGAAGGAGAACTTATTCAGCGTTGGGTGATGCAAAAAGCCGGAGCCCGTTGTCCGGTGAAGCGTCTTTGGATTTCCTCATTGACGGAGGAGGCCATAAAGGAGGGATTTGCTAAATTAAAGGATCAGGCAGAGTTTCAATCGCTCTATGAAGCCGGAATGTCCCGTGCTATAGGCGACTGGCTTTTGGGCATGAACGCTACCCGGCTGTACACGATCAAGTATGGTCAGAACAAGCAAGTATTATCTATAGGACGCGTACAGACACCTACATTGGCACTGATTGTGAATCGTCAATTGGAGATCGAGAACTTCCAGCCTAAACAGTATTGGGAACTGAAAACAACCTATCGGGATACTGTTTTTTCGGCTCTTATCCGGAAAAGTGATGAAGAACTGGTTGCAGAAGAAGAAAAATCAGGAGGGAAAGTAAAGCGGACAGAGAATCCGGGCATTGATCCCATTGCCAGTCGTGAAGAGGGGGAAGCCTTGGTAGAACGTATTAAAAATCTGCCTTTCACAGTGACCTCCGTAGTCAAAAAAGATGGGAAAGAGTATGCTCCCCGTCTTTTCGACCTGACCTCGTTGCAGGTAGAATGTAACAAGAAATTCGCTTATTCGGCTGACGAAACATTGAAACTGATTCAATCACTTTATGAGAAGAAAGTGACCACCTATCCGCGTGTAGACACTACTTTTTTGAGTGATGATATTTATCCGAAGTGTCCTAATATTCTAAAAGGGCTTCGTGACTATGAGTTACTGACCGCTCCTTTGGCCGGTGTTACTTTACCCAAATCTAAAAAAGTGTTTGATAGCTCGAAAGTGACCGATCACCATGCTATTATCCCGACCGGAGTACCTCCACAGAACCTGACGGATATGGAACGCCGGGTGTTCGATCTGATTGCTCGTCGGTTTATTGCCGTGTTTTATCCCGATTGTAAAATATCTACTACCACCGTAATGGGTGAAGTAGACGGAATTGAATTTAAGGTAACCGGTAAACAGATTCTGGAACCTGGATGGCGGGTTGTTTTTGCCAAAGATGTGAAAGACCCTACCGAAGAGAAAGAAGGAGAAGAGGAGAATGTACTTCCAGCTTTTGTAAAAGGTGAGAATGGTCCTCATATTCCTGATTTGAATGAGAAATGGACTCAACCCCCTCGTCCTTACACCGAGGCTACTCTGCTTCGTGCCATGGAGACGGCTGGTAAATTAGTCGATAACGACGAACTTCGGGATGCATTGAAAGAAAATGGTATCGGGCGTCCGTCTACCCGTGCTGCCATCATTGAGACATTGTTCAAACGTAACTATATCCGTAAAGAGAAGAAGAATCTGATAGCTACGCCTACAGGTGTGGAATTGATACAGATTATTCATGAGGAACTTCTCAAATCGGCTGAACTAACCGGAATCTGGGAGAAGAAACTTCGTGAGATAGAAAAAAAAACTTATGATGCCCGTCAGTTTCTGGAGGAACTGAAACAGATGGTTTCGGAGATTGTGACGAGTGTGCTGTCTGACAATACCAATCGGCGTATTACCATTCAGGAAGCAGTCCAGATAGAGGAGGCGGGCAAAAAGAAAGAGCCAAAGAAAAGAGAACGTAAGCCTGCTGCTGCTAAAGAAAAGAAACCGAAAGTGGCTTCAAATACCGGGGTATCATCCGTACAGCAACCACCCGTAGTGTCTATAGATGTTCCTTCAACTCCGGCAGTCACTCCCGGTAATGTTGCAAACAATGATTCTTTGATCGGTCAGCCTTGTCCTCTTTGTGGCAAAGGAACAATAATAAAAGGTAAGACAGCTTACGGATGTTCTGAATGGAAGAATGGATGTGGATATAGGGTAGTGATTAAGGAATAGTGATGAGTGATTAGTGATAAGTGATTAGTGATTAGCGATTAGTACCATGCGGTATATAGCACCGCCGCTAATCACTAATCACTTATCACTAATCACTCATCACTAATACAATATTTCTCCCTTTATTCTGTTTATATATAATGTCTATGTACCGTAAACTCATCTATATACTTGCCCTTTTCTTGCTTGCTTCCTGTGGAGCAGGGCGTAGCTTGAAGAAAGCCGAGCAGAGTTATGCCCGTGGCGAATATTTTGATGCAGCTAAATATTATCGGAAAGCTTATGCCGGTACTCCTCCCAAGCAGCGAAAACTCCGGGGCGAGATAGCTTATAAGATGGCAGGCTGTTATCGTCTGATAAACTATAATGTCCGGGCAAAGGGAGCTTATATGAATGCAATCCGTTATCATTATCCGGATTCAGTTACTTTCTTTTATCTTGCTGAAAGTCAGCGTAAGAATGGAGAGTATAAACCAGCTGTTTCTTCTTATGAAACTTATCTTCAATATCAGCCCAATGACACATTGGCGTTGAACGGACTTTTTTCTTGCCAACAGGCACAAGAGTGGAAAGAGCATCCTACGCGGCACATCGTAAAGCGGGAACCCATCTTTTTCTCCCGGCGTAGTGACTATTCTCCCATGTATGCGGGTGAAGATGCCGATGTTGTCTATTTTACTTCTACCCGAAACGAAGCAAAGGGAAATGATTTGAATGGAATCACCGGCATGAAAAGCGCAGATATATTCTATTCTAAACGGGATGAAAAAAAGAACTGGCAGAAGCCGGAACCGTTCGAATCAGAAGTAAACAGTGAATTTGAAGACGGTGCCTGCTCCTTCTCTGCGGATGGTAAAACCATGTATCTTACTCGTTGCCGCACATCGCCAGAGGCACCGGTATATGCTGAGATATATGCCTCTTCACGAACCGGAGCCAATTGGGGAACACCTACTAAATGTGCCATCCTGAATGATTCGCTTTCTTCTGTGGCCCATCCTGCTATGTCTCCGCAGGGAGATTTTCTTTATTTTGTTTCTGATATGCCGGGAGGATACGGCGGACTCGATTTGTGGCGGATCAATGTAGTTAAGGACGGATTCGGGTATGTAGACAATCTGGGACCTGATATTAATACAGCGGGTGACGAGATGTTTCCTACATTTGGCCCTAAAGGAGAGTTGTATTTCTCTTCTAATGGTCATCCCGGTATGGGAGGACTTGATATTTTCCGTGCCGATCTGGATTCTGTATCCGGTAGGTGGAAAGTAGAAAATATGCGTTTCCCGGTTAATTCCATGGGAGATGATTTTGGTATGACCTTTGAACCGGGACGTCAGCGGGGCTTTTTCTCTTCCAATCGTGGAGATGCCCGTGGTTGGGATCATATCTATAGTTTTGAGCTCCCTGAAGTTAATCATACCCTCACCGGATGGGTGTATGACAAGGAGGGGGATGCATTGCCCGAAGCGGTAGTTACACTGGTGGGTGACGATGGTACGTATCTGAAAATAGATGTGAAGAAAAACGGTTCGTTTGTCCAACGCCTTAATCCGGGACAACGCTATGTAATGTTAGCTTCTTGCCGTGGATACTTGAATGGTAAACAGGAACTTATCACAGATACTGCTCAGGTAGATCGCAGCTATGAAGTTGAATTTCCATTGGCTTCTATTACCCGTCCGGTACTTATCGAAAATATCTTTTATGAATTTGACCGTGCCGATCTTACTCCTGCATCAGCAACTGCACTTGATGAGCTGATTCGTCTGCTGAATGATAATCCGAATGTGACAATTGAACTGGCTGCTCACTGTGATTATAAAGGAAATGATGCTTATAACGAGCGCCTTTCTCAGCGTCGGGCGGAGTCTGTTGTCCGTTATTTAATTAAGGGAGGAATTTCTACAGACCGGCTTACTGCAAAAGGATATGGAGAGAGCAAGCCGAAAGTGGTGAATAAATCAGTTTTGAAATCGGCTCCTTTCCTTAAAGAAGGTGATGTGCTGACAGAGGAATTCATAAAAACTCTTACTCCGGAGCAACAGGAAATTTGTAATGCTATCAATCGCCGTACCGAATTCCAGGTATTGCGTACTACCTACGGATTGTATAAATAAAAACTGTCTTTTGATAAACCAGTTCTTCTTATTGATTGTTCTTATTGAAGAAGTAGATATAAGATTGAGTTCACCACAGAGGACACAGAGTTTCACAGAGTTTTATTTATCTGATGAAACGCAGATTAAAAGGCTGTAGTTCTTTATCATACATTTGTTTCCCTTTGCGAAAATCTGCGTTCATCTGCGTTTCGATAAAGATTTAAAACTCTGTGCTACTCTGTGGTGAAATACCGTACAGAAATAAAGCGACTTTATATCCGGCTTATAACTTTTTAATAAGATAATAATGATGAAAGTAACAAAGAAAATGGTTGCCTTGACGGCACTTGTTGCTGCGTTCTCAATAGGAATGCAGAAGTCCGAAGCTTGTACCCGTGCTGTATATATCGGTCCGGAAAATATGGTTGTGACCGGGCGAACAATGGATTGGAAGGAGGATATAATGTCCAATCTTTATCTGTTTCCTCGTGGCATTAAGCGGGTGAGCTATGATAGGGGAGAGGCTTTGAATTGGACCTCCAAATATGGAAGCATCGTTGCCTCTGCCTATGATATGGGTGCCTGTGATGGAATGAATGAGAAGGGGCTTGTAGCCAGCTTGTTATTTTTGCCGGAATCTAACTACATTCGCCCGAATGATACCCGTCCGGTAATGGGAATTGCTATCTGGACACAATATGTACTTGATAACTTTGCTACCGTACGTGAAGCTGTGGAAGAGTTAAAGAAAGAAACCTTCCGTATTGATGCACCTAATCTGCCCAATGGCTCAGCTTCTACTTTGCATATGGCTATTACGGATGAAACCGGAAATAGTGCTGTGTTGGAATATATTAATGGGAATCTTATCATTCACGAAGGTAAAGAATATCAGGTGATGACGAATTCTCCACGTTATGATCTTCAGTTAGCTGTCAATGATTACTGGAAAGAAGTGGGAGGGCTGCAGATGTTACCCGGTACAAATCGTTCGAGTGATCGTTTTGTACGTGCCTCATTCTACGTACATGCCATTCCTCAAACAGCTGATCCGAAAATTGCCGTTCCCAGTGTATTAAGCATAATGAGAAATGTATCTGTTCCTTTTGGTATTTCTACCCCGGATAAACCTCATATTTCTTCTACCCGCTGGCGTTCTGTATCCGATCAGAAAGATAAAGTATATTACTTTGAATCAACCTTGACTCCCAATCTTTTCTGGGTAGACTTGAAGAAAGTAGATTTTAGTCCGAAAGCAAGTGTGAAGAAATTGTCATTGACCAATGGAGAGATTTATGCAGGAGATGCTTATAAAGATTTCCAGAATGGTAAGTCATTTACGTTCCTGTTCAGATTGCCGTGAGAAATAGTGATTAACGGGGTAGTGATAAGTGATTAATGGCTGCGCCATACTCCGCATGGTACTAATCACTAATCACTTATCACTAATCACTATTTCCCGTATTCCTTATAGAACTCCACCACTGCTTCAATACCTTTTCTAAAGATATCCAGTGAGAAGTTTTCATTGGGAGAATGAATAGCGTCCGATTCCAGTCCGAATCCCATCAGTACTGTTTTGATGCCAAGCACTTGTTCAAATGTAGAGATAATGGGGATACTTCCTCCGCGGCGTACTGCAAGTGGTTTTTTCCCAAATGCGATTTCAAATCCTTTTTCGGCAGCTTTATAAGCAGGGAGAGAGATGGGATATACGTATCCCTGTCCGCCATGCATGGGGGTTACTTTCACCTGAACAGTATCCGGAGCGGTAGCACGGATGTAATTGGCAAATAGTTCTGATATTTTATGATGATCCTGGTGTGGAACCAGTCGGCAGGATACTTTGGCAAATGCTTTTGAAGGAAGAACGGTTTTTGAACCTTCGCCAGTATAACCTCCCCATATACCACAAACATCGAATGAAGGACGACAACTGTTGCGTTCCAACGTGCTGTATCCTTTTTCGCCGGATAATTCTTTTACGCCGATAGCTGCTTTATATTTTTCTTCATCAAATGGAATATGTGCAATCATTTCCCGTTCGGCTTGAGGTACCTCTTCCACATCATCATAGAAACCTGGGATTGTGATACGTCCGTCGGCATCTATCACTTTACTGATCATGCCACAAAGCACATTGACAGGGTTGGCTACTGCACCCCCAAAGTGTCCGGAATGGAGGTCACGATTGGGGCCTGTCACCTCTATTTCCCAGTAAGCAAGGCCTCTTAATCCGGTAGTAAGTGAAGGCAGATCAGCTCCTAACATGCTGGTATCGGATACCAATATGACATCTGCTTTCAATAGCTCCTTATGCTCTTCACAGAATGCTTCAAGGCTTGGTGAACCAATCTCTTCTTCTCCTTCAAAAATGAATTTTACATTCGTTTTCAATAACTCATTTTTGACCAGATACTCGAAGGCTTTCACCTGAATGAATGCTTGTCCTTTGTCATCGTCCGCACCTCGTGCCCAGATGTGACCGTCACGTATTTCCGGTTCAAAGGGAGCACTCTTCCAAAGCTCCAGTGGTTCAGCAGGCATTACGTCGTAGTGCGCATATACAAGTACTGTTTTGGCATTCGGATCTACAATTTTCTGTCCGAACACCATTGGATTTCCTTTTGAAGGCATAACGATAGCTTCGTCTGCTCCGGCTTCCAGCAATAGCTGACTCCAGCGTTGCGCACAAGCCAACATATCATCATGATGTTCCGGCAAAGCGCTGATACTTGGGATACGGATGAGGCTGAACAAATCTTCCATCATTTTCGATTCATTAGCCGCAATATAGTCTTTAATATAACTCATAATGAATAAGAAGTTAGAATTTAGTAGTTAGAATAAGAAGTTGGAATTTAGTAGTTAGTAGATAGAATCTATGCAGCATGTAAGCGTTGATATGCCCGAAAGGATTCTAACTACTAACTACTAAATTCTAACTACTGAGAATTATAGCTGTGTCATTCTATCCAGTAAATAATAGTCGAGTATTGTCATAGCAGCCATTGCTTCTACGATAGGTACTGCACGGGGCAATACACAAGGATCATGGCGTCCACGTGCTTTTAAAGTAGTATCGATACCGTCTATATTCACGGTTTCTTGCTGCATCAATACTGTAGCTACCGGTTTGAACGCAACGCGGAAGAAGATATCCTGTCCGTTACTGATACCACCCTGGATACCTCCCGAATGGTTCGTACGTGTCTCAATACGTCCGTTGTTATTGTAAAACACATCATTCTGTTCCGAACCTTTTTGCTTTAGGCCTTTAAATCCATCACCGTACTCAAAAGCTTTGGCAGCATTGATACTCAGCATGGCATTTCCAAGTGCAGCATGTAGCTTTCCGAATACCGGTTGCCCCAATCCGATGGGACAACCTTTGATTACACAAGTCAATACTCCGCCAATGGTATCCCCTTCTCCCTTTATCTTGTATATAAGGTCTTGCATCTCTTTTGCTTTTTCCGGGTCTGGACAACGTACGGGATTACTTTCAATCAGATCCAGATCATAATCAGTATAATTTCCTTCCAGCTTGATGGGACCCACTTGTGACGTATAAGCTGTGATATGGATACCCAATTGCTTTAATGCTAATTTTGCTAATGCACCTGCAACAACACGTGAAATAGTTTCTCGTGCAGAAGATCGTCCGCCACCACGATGATCGCGAATGCCATATTTAACTTTATAGGTATAATCGGCATGCGACGGACGATATACATACTCCAAATTATTGTAATCGTTGGAATGCTGATTCTGATTCCATACAATAAATCCGATAGGGCAACCGGTAGATTTTCCTTCGAAGATCCCTGAAAGAAACTCTACTTTATCTTCTTCTTTGCGTGATGTGGTAATGGCCGATTGTCCCGGACGACGACGACTGAGCTCTTTTTGGACGAACTCTTCGTCAATCCTGATACCTGCCGGAAAGCCGTCAATAACGCCTCCGATGCCTTTCCCGTGAGATTCTCCAAAGCTGGTGAGTCTGAATATGTTTCCGAATGAATTGAACATGATGTTGTGTAATTTAAGAGGTTGTATATTGCAAATATAACAATTTATCTAACACTATAGTTGATATCTTTACTTTTATTTATCGCTGTTTCGATATTGTTGAGGGCTCATACCGGTAAGGCGCTTAAAATATTTTCCAAAGAAAGACACATTAGGGAAGTTCAGGGAGTCTGAAATTTCATGTATGGGTATATTGGTTGATTTTAGTTGTGCTTTGGCATCTACTATTACAACCTCTGATATAATATCCATGACAGTCTTTCCGGTAACATGTTTTACAGTGTTACTCAGATGAGTAGGCGTTATATTCATCTGCTTTGCATAATATAAGATATTTCTTTCTGTGGTATAATGTTGAATTACCAGATGACTGAATGTTTTACATATCTCTTCACTTCTGCTTAATGCTGTTTCACTCCGTATGGGACGTTCGTGATACATATCGCTCAGTCTGTATAGAATTGAAAGAAGCATACACTTCAATATTTCGGGATTATAAGGAGAATGTTCTTTATAATATACTTTCATCATGAGTGTGAAAAATTCTTCGTAAATGCAGGCAAACTCCTTTGGTAACGACAGTATCGGATGGCTTTTGGTTATATAGATAAGATCAATAATTGATTTTGTTTTGCTTATTCCTTCGATAAATTTGGAAGAGAATACCATGAAATAGAGCTTTAATTTGCCTTCAATCTTATTTATCTGGATGATGCTTCCCGGAGAGAGTGTGATAAAGTCATTTTCCCGGATGGTATAATCTGTTAAGTTGATGGTAGCTTCCAGAGTTCCTCCCATACAAAGCACAAAAATTTCAGCTTTAAGCCGGCAAGGGTATTGGGTATAAAGACTCAATATACTGTTGTCTATGTCTGCATTATTCCCAATTACGAAGTCTTCGGTTATATCTATTTTGGGCAATATCTTTTCCATAATTATTTAATTTGTTTAATGTGCGCTCAAATATAGAAATAATTTATGAATAGATACGGGCATTTAAGTTATGGAACATGAAAAAAGGATATATTTATTGTATTTGTGTAATATATAGAGAGGTAAATAAAAGAATTAAGTAATGGGACATAAATTAGAAGGAATAGACCTTGTGGGGATATTCAGAAATACCGTATTTTGCAACGATTTTTTTGAGATAAAAATGGAATTGAAATAGTTAATTTGAAAAACAAAAAAGTAATGAAGAAAACAATTACTGCATGTATTTGTGCATTGGTATTTGGTGGATCTATTATGGCGCAGAGTTATCAGATTCCGAATTCAGATTTTGAAGTTTGGAATGATAAGAATGAACCGGGGAATGGATGGTATTCGTTTGTTTCGGCAAAAGTTTCAGCAAGTGGCTTGGGAGGAGTACTTATAGAATCAGGTAGAAAGGCTGCGATACCGAATACTACCAAGATAGAGGGAAGAACTGGCTCAGCTATTCAGATAGTATCTGCTTCTGTTGCTGGAGTTGCAAAGGCTAATGGAAATTTGACGAGTGGTCGTATTAATATGGGGTCAGCAACTCCAACAAATACATTAAACCATAATTTTACAGATAGAAGTGGGGACGCCAATAATTGTTTTTTTAAAGGTTTACCTGATAGTGTATCTTGCTGGGCTGTATTTTCACGTGGTGAGGCAAAAGAATATAATGCACAAGGGAATTTTATTCTTCATGGTGATGTGGATTATAAAGACCCGCATGAATCGGAAATAAATATTGCAAGCTATCGTATAGCAGGAGGAACTCTTGTTATAACTCCATGTTCCGAATGGAAGTATTTTAGTGCTCCTATGGAGTATACAGAGGTGACTTCTGAAAAAATGTATATGCTTGGATCTTTCACAACAAATCCAACTCCGGGTGCTACTGCTGGTGATAAACTTCAGATTGATGATGTGAGGTTCATTTATAACTCCAAGCTTGAATCAATTACCATTGGTGGAGTAGCTTTGGTCGGTTTTGATAAAGATACATATACTTATGGAATTCGAGGTGAAGTACCTGCTATAAGTGACATCGTAGCTGTATCTGATGGTAAGGGAGCTAAAGTAGAAATTCAAGCAAATGGTAACAATATTAATATTATTGTTACTGGTAATGATGGTGGAGAGAATCAACACACTTATATCTTGAAATTTGCTCCTACCGGAGAAGTTATGAAGGGTCCGCAAATCAAGGGTGATTTTGAAGCTTGGGAAGATTGTATTGCATGGGATGCTGTTGGTGCTTACGGTCCTGATTGGGCCACTGTAGGAAAGCAACCACAAGGCTGGACGGCTTCAAATGTTTCTCAGATGGGAATGACCAAAGAGTTTGTGACAATCGATGCCGTAGGACATACGGGTTCTGCCCCTAAGATTACAAACGAGTTTGTTGGTATACCTGGTTTCTTGGGAGCCAATGCTCCTGCTTTTATTACTTTAGGAAATACATGGGTATTTCCTGATGTACAAGGAATGATGGCGAGTCTGAATCCGGAAGCTTATCCTGATGCAAAAGATTTGAGTGATGGAGGGGTTACAGGTGGCATTTCTTTTACTAATAGACCAGATTCGCTTACTGTATATTATAAACGTGCTTTAGGAACCGAAAACCCTAATGAATCAGCTAAGATTTTGATTTATTTGTGGAAAGGAACTTTTAAATCTAAGGTTATTGCCGGACATGCATTGAATGAAGATCAGACAGGTTTTGAGGAGCCAACTTACAAAGAGGTTGTTGATCAGGATAGAGCTGTTTTGGGAAAAGAAGGTGCTGAAATATTAGGGGGTAGTAATGGAGTGTTAATCGGAAGTGCAGAATATACGATTGAAGGTGCTCAAAGCGAATGGGTTCGTCTTTCTATTCCTATTACTTATATTACGGAAGATATTCCGGAAAAAATGAATATTGTATTTTCGGGGTGCAACTATTGGGTTCGTTCGGAAATTGGTGCTGGCAATACTCTGTGGGTAGATGACGCTGCTTTGGTGTATAATGCTCAGTTGAAGGATATCACTGTTGGCGGAACTTCAATCACAGGGTTTAAGTCTGATGTGTATAATTACGTACTGCCTTATGCTGAAGCTTCTAAGGAATTTGAGGTATTATCTTGGGGTAAGGATGCAGAAGTATCAATTGTTGAAAAAGAGAAAACAGCCACAAAGCTTGTAAAGGAAATTACAGTAACGGACCATACCACAAAGGATGTTACGAAAACATATGTTTATACAGTTACTTTCGAGGGAGCTCAGGCTGTTATCGCTCTTCCAACAGAGGTTTCGCATGAATATGTATATGGAGATGAGGCATTGTTAAACTTTATTTCTAACAATCCGGCAGAGATGAGTTATGAAATTTCTGATGAGAGCGTTTTAAAATATGATAGTGATACCAGGAAGTTTAAAATGGTTGGGGTAGGTAGTGCAACGATTGTGGCTAAGCAGGTTGCTGATGCAAACTTTGCTCCCGCTACTTCGGAACCTTTTAATGTAATTATTTCTAAAGCAAAACTCACAGTGTCGTTTAAAGAAGGAACAGCTTGGTGTCGTCGTGGACAATATGCTACATGGTATGCGGATCCGGCAGAGAGGCTGAAAAGAAATAGCTGTGATGCCGAATTCTCTATAAAGGGTTTAAAAAACGGGGATGATTTGAGCGCTGCTTTGGGTGATCGTAATATCAGTGTAAGTGCACCTACCGGAAAAGCTGAAGTGGTAGGGGGATATCGTGCTGCAACGTTGAAACTAACGGGATCTGGTGGAAATACAACCGCTCATTATGACGTGGAATTTCTATCGGACCAGAAGATGCTAATCAAAAAAACATTGGTGAAAGTAGCTGCAAAATATGCAGGTAAGTTTATATGGGCCAGTTCCGGAGCAAAGGAAATAGTAATTCCTGTAGGTGAAGATGCAAGCTGTATTCGTCCTTATTTCTCAGGATTCTTATCAGGTGAAAATGCGACTATTATTGAATCAAATCTGCCTGTTTTCCAATGTCCTGACATTACGAAGAGCTCACCGTCAGGTACTACTTCATCATTGACGGTAACTCTGCCTGATGAAAGTACGTTCCCAAATCATGAATTGGTGAGTGATTTGACAGAAGGTGGAATTGTAAAAACAGCTCCTGCACCGAATTTCTCTGTAACAGAGAAGGATTTGAATGCTACTTATGGAGAAAAAAGAAAGCTGACTGTTACAAAAGACGAGGAAGTTGAATATAGTATTGAGAGAACTTATAATTCAACGGCAGTTGATAACGAGGGAACTGTTACGATGACAAAAGCCGGAAAAGAAACGCTTATTCTATATGTAACACCTACGGAAACGTTGGCTGGAAAAGAGCAAATTGTGAATATAGATATAGCAAAAGCTCCATTTACTGTTAAAGCTAAAAACGTAAGTTTACCTTTAGGAGAAGAAACTCCAAAGACATTTGAGTTTGAATTTACAGGGTTTGTCAATGAGGATGATTCGGCCAAAGTCTTTACTACGGCACCATCAGCAGTTCTTGGAACAGAAATTCCGTCAGATGTAAAAGTAGGTGATGAGTTTTCAATTGTTGTTGATCCGGGTAAATCGGATAATTACGATTTAGTGGCAGTAAATGGCATTCTTGCAATTACTACTAATGTAGGTATTACTACTAATTCTCTGTCTGATGTTCGTGTATATAGTAAGAACGGGGCTATTTGTGTAATTAATAATGCAGCTACTGATATAGTTGAAGTATATACAACTCAGGGAGTGCAGGTGTATGAAGGGACAGATAACGTGATTACTGCAAATATCGAAAAGGGAACCATGTATGTAGTACGTATCGGCTCTTATGTGGCTAAATTGATTGCAGAGTAATTGAGTTGATCAATATCATTTGTTTATATAAAAGAGAGTAGAGCTAACTTTACTCTCTTTTATTATTTATAAACCGTATGTATTTGTTATTTTGGGGATATAGTCTCTATTTATCACTGTTTCGATACTGCTGAGGACTCATTCCTGTGAGTCGTTTGAAATACTTCCCAAAGAAAGATACATTCGGAAAGTTTAATGAATCTGCAATTTCGTGTATAGGTGTGTTGGTTGACTTTAGTTGTGCTTGTGCATCAACAATGACCACTTCTGAAATGATATCCATGACGGTCTTCCCTGTGATATGTTTTACGGTATTGCTCAGGTGGGAAGGCGTTATGTTTAGTTGTTGTGCATAGTATGAAATATTTCTTTCCTGCGTATAGTGCTGAATTACCAGATTTCCAAATGCTTTACATATATCTTCACTTCTGTTTAAACTGCTTTCGTTCCGAACAGGGCGTTCATGATACATATCACTCAGCCTGTATAGAATAGATAATAGCATACATTTTAGTATCTCTGGGTTATAAGGAGACCGCTTCTTATAATATACTTTCATCATGAGTAGAAAGAACTCTTCATAAATATTGGCAAACTCCTGAGGCAGCGATAATACCGGGTGATTTTTAGTTATATAAATAAGGCCAATAATAGCTTTGGTTTTACTTATCCCGTTAATAAAATCGGAAGAAAATACCATGAAATAGAGTTTTAAATCACCTTCTATCTTATTAATCCTAAAATCCGCAGATAATTTTTCGAGTGTCAGATTTAGCCCTTGCTTGTGA
>ERZ894240.1178-NODE-1178-length-17712-cov-70.255366_pt1 | contig 17712 bp, 18 predicted proteins | sample MGYA00380298_ERZ894240 | MGnify/ENA primary metagenome ERZ894240 (study PRJEB32331, sample SAMN06328419) | human gut metagenome | biome: human gut microbiome; feature: stool | host: Homo sapiens | collected 2014-06-27 ...
CCTAATTTTTAGCTGTTTTTTATTTTTTGTAACTATATAGCTGAGTAGTTACAAAAGAGCTTTAAAGCTCTTTTTTAAGTTATGCTATATATTTAAAAAACATACTATTTGCATCTTTTCTTTTATCCTTTGAATTTACCTTAATAAGATAACACATCTCCTCTATTCTACTTCTTATTTTTGCTGTAAATTTTTCCTCTAATTGAAATAGATTAAGATTACTCGTTATAATCATAGGCTTTTCACTTCTATATCTAGTATCTATTAATAAAAAAGCTTTCTCAATGGCAAATTCAGTATTTCTTTCACTGCCAAAATCATCTATTATTAATAAATCACATAATTTTACAGAATTTAAAATATCATTTTCAGCCTCTGCCCACTCTCTTTTAATTTTGTTTAAATAGAGTCCAAAATTTATAACTAATATAATTTTTAGGCAACTGCATCTTGGTTGAAATCTCATTATCTCCCTTATAGTTTCTGGAATATATAGAGGAATATTCTTTACCTCATAATACTCTTCACCACAATATTGACATACTTTTACCATAAATACACTTCCTTTCATATAAGAGTATCTATTACCATAGCTTTTCTTGAACTTTATTGCTCTCCACAGTGATATTTATATCTAAACTTTTTTCTTTACTCATCAAAATATTTTCAAAATCTCTTAACTTCTTTATCCCTATAATTTTTTCCTTTAATTTTTTAGAAATTGTTACATTTCCAGCTATCTTTTCCCTTTCATCTAAAAGCTTTATATTTCCTCTAACTACCTCTTCCCCTCTTAAATCTGCTACCTCTCTAACATCTAGCACATATGTTTCCCTACCTTGCTCCAATGAATATTTTACTGTATGCAGAGTTCCAGAGTTATCAGAAGTTTCCACTACAAATATCCCTTTTGTCAATCCAGATTGAAGTCTATTTCTTAACACAAAATATATATTTATACTTTTAGTACTAGGTGGCAACTCTGACATTAAGAAACCATTATTTTCTATTATTTTCTTTGCTAAGTCTCTATTTTTCTCTGGAAATAGATCTGTGGCTAACCCTTGACCTAAGATAGCTCCTGTTGCCCCTAAGCTACCTATATGCCCGTATTCATCACACCCAGTTGCCAATCCACTTATATTCCACCAACCTCTATTTAAAAGTATCTCTCCTAAATTTTTGGCAATTCTATTTCCATATTTTTTATCTGGTGTTCTTGTACCTATTATTGCTAAAGATCTTTCTAATTCTCTATCTTGAGGAAGATAACCTTTATAGTAAAGAACAAATGGTGGAACAGATAATTCCTTTAGATTTTTAGGATAATTTTTATCTAATAGAGTAACTATATTTATATTGTTTTCCTCTGCTAAAGATAGTTCTTTTTTAGCTTTTTTCATATATCCATCATAATCAAAATTTGAAAATAGATTTTCTATTATCTCTATTCTTTTTCCCAAATCTTTTTTAGGATAAGTTTTTATATATTCTTTCCCTGCTTTCTCTAAAATTAAAGTTTTTTCCATATCATTAAATACACTCATATTCTCAGTTATAGAAGTTTTAAGTAGTAAATATAGCAACTCTGAATCATATTTTTGTCTAACAAATTTTCCTAATATCACTTCTGAATAAAGTATTGAAAATATTATCATCTCTTCTTTTGTATACATTTTCTTTTCTCCTATCTATAAATTAAATTGCAGTTTTTCTTGATGAGTTTGGAAAGTTAATTAAATTTTCCATTAACCCTTTTATTCCACCACCATATGTATATATAGTTGCAGAAGTTTCTCTAAGTTCATATGTTTCATTATATGTTCTTCCCATAGTTAGAAATATAGAGTCTATTCCATTGCTTTTTAATATGTCGTGGCAATTTCTAATATTATTTCCCATTGTGATAACATCATCAAAAATTACAACTTTTTTTCCTTTTAAATCTTTTAAATTCTCTCTATTTGCTCTTAAACACTCACTGAATGTTTTAGAATTGCTATTGCTATTAAAACCATAATAGCTTGTATGTTTTGTTGTTACATCTTCATTTAGATATAAAGTTGTATAATCAGCTTTTAATCCCATAGAATTTAGTTTATCACAAAATCCCTTATATCTAGTTTCAACAGTAGATTTTTTAGAAGTAGGAACACATAATAACACTAAATCTTCTTTTTTGCAACCAAGAATTAATGGTAAATATTGAGATATTTTTTCAGCTAAAAACTCTCTAAATAACTCACTTGATAAAGTTTCTCCTTTAAATTTGAATACCAAATTACGTAAAGCATCTTTTTCAGGATTAATTCCATTTGTTACATAATGAAATAAAGATATCCCCTCTATATCCTCTCTTTTTCTTAATTTTACTACCATAAATCTGTTGTTTTCCATTTTCTTCACCTCTATTTTTATTTGCTTTTTCTTGATAACAAAATTATAGAAAAGAGGTTTACCAAAAGTATGATCAAAATTTACCAAAAAATAAAAAAGGATCAATTTCCATATTATAGAAATCAATCCTTTCAACTGTTTTTTGAATTTTTTATTATTTTATTTTACTCTTACCATTAGTATAGTAGTAATTAAATCCCAATTCTTTTAACTCATCTAAAGATAAATTAGGATTATTATCTCTTTTAAAAACAAATTTAACATCTGTATCTAAAAACTCTTTTATAACTAAAAAAGCATCAATATCTTTTAACTCTAATAGTTCTGGGTTACAAGCAGAGATATTGTTTAAATTAAGAGGGGTATCTTTATCCTCTTTATAAATTTTTTTAAAATTAAAATTACAATTATTTACTTCATAATATAATTTATCCCAGTTTTTAACACCTTTTATGTCAAAAAACAGATTCTCTTCAGCTAATTTAAGAGAGCTAGTAAGAGTATGAACTCTCTCTAAAAACAATCCCCAATCTAAAATATAGTTCAATCTTATAGTAAAGAATAATTTTTTATTTCCATATCCTTTTTCAATAGCAAGTTGATAAGACTTTTCTAAAATTTTAAGAATTAAAGTTTCAAATATATCTTCTTCAAAAGCAAGTTGGTACATAACCTCTTTATCATCAAAACCAATAGCAGTAAAATCTTTTATAATTTTATAGCCATAAATTGAATTATCTTTGATATCATAGATTGGAACAAAGTTAAATTTTATTTTTTCAACAATTCTTTTAAAATAAAACTGTACCATAGAAACCTCCTAATGATTAAAGGCTGAAATCTTTTATTCCATCTCTAAGTATGTTCAAATCTACAAATCTAAATCCCTCAAGAGTCATATCATCAAATTCTGAAAAATCTTTTCTACTAGGAATTTTTTTTGCAATTCCAATAACACTATCAATCAATCTTTTTTGATCTTCATCGTCACAAGTTTCTTTAGAAAGAGCAATAGACTTAAAAGGGTTTTCAACATTTTCAAGATTGTACATAATAGGGTCTGAAAGAAGTTTACGCCCTTGATAAATTTCCTCCCTTACCTTGTTTAAGATTTCTAAAAAATCTAATTTTTGAAAATAGAAAACTTGATTTGTTTCTTTATAGAAATTAAAAACCTTGTTGTTATTTGTGATAATAATAAAATCCATAAAAACCTACCGTTGCCAAAAATCTATAAAAATATAGAAATTTGTTTATTTCCTTCTTCGCAGAATCCGATTTTACCGTAGCTACTTTCGTTTGATATGACTCTCCAAAGGCTTAAATTCGGATACAACGCACCCTACATATTAGCATTTTCTTGTTTGTGAAACTATGCTAATTTATACATAGATAAATTTAATGAGGCATTATAGTCCCTATCAATTACTGCTCCACAATGTGGACATTTGTAAATTCTATCATTTAGTTTTAAATCTTTTTTTATAAAACCACATTGACTACAAGTTTTAGATGATGGATAAAATCTATCTACTATCACTAATTCAATTCTATTAAGTTCAGATTTGTATATTAAATACTTTCTAAACTTATAAAAGCATTGTTTTCTTACTAAATCAGATAGATGTTTATTTTTCATCATTTCAGTAATATTCAAATCTTCTATTACAATTCTGTATGGTTTGGTTTTCACTATACTTGTTGTAACCTGATGAATATAGTTATTTCTTATATTGCTTAATTTTCTATGTATTAGTTTTATTGTATTCTCTAATTTTTCTATATTATTAGTTTTGATAAATTGGCAACGTACACCCCCTTCTTTTTTAATTTTATTTATTTCATATTTTCTACTAATTTGTCTTTGTTTCTGCTTTAATTTTTTTTCTAATTTTTTAACTTTTTTAGTTTTATTAATATTTTTAAAAATTTTTCCATCTGAACAAATAGCTAAGTCCTTTAATCCTAAATCTATACCTAATGAGATATCTGTTAATTTTTCTTCTTTTTTATCAACTTCTACCCCTACAGAGAGATACCAATACTTATTATCATAAGTAACTCTAGGATTATTATATTTAATTTTAATAGGTATTTGTTCATTTATTTTTACCCATCCTACTTTTTCAAGTAAAACTTTTTTCTCTTTAATTTTTAATTTTATAGGGTCGTTATAAAAACTAGGCTTATTTTTCTTTTTGTTCTTAAATTTTGGCTTGCTAGTTAAGCCTTTAAAAAAACTTTTATAGGCATTGCAAGCATCTTTTACAGCTTGTTTAGCAACATTATTTGATACTTGGTTTAGCCAAGTTAGTTCAGATTTTTTTAATTGAGTTAATTCTTTTCTGATAGTTCCATCGTTAATAAATTTTCCACCATTTTTATAATTTTCTTCCTGCTTTGCAAGAGTATAGTTATAGACAAATCTTGCAGTTCCTACAGATTGCCATAATTTTTGTTCTTGCTCTTTAGTTGGATAAATTCTAACTTTTTTCGCAAGTATCATTTCTATTTAACTCCTTAATTATTTTTTATTTAATAAAAAGTATAATAATCTGTAAAAATTTAGATGTTATTATATGATAGTTCTAAGCCTCCCGTTATTTTATTATCACATAAACTGTGATTCGTCAAGATGTATATATGAAAAAAAAGTAAAAAATATAATAATAATGGATATTTTAGAAAAAATTAACCTAAATAAAAAAAGAAGTAGCAAATTTACTACTTCTTTTCAATGTTTTTATAAAACTAGAATGAGTATTTAGCTCCAACTCCCATTTTTAATAGAGTGCTATTATCTATGATAGGAGAATCTCCAATTTCTGATGAGAATTTATCAGCAGATAGGAAAGCAAGAAGAGTAATCTTATCTGTTAGATAGTATTCAGCAGCAAGGTTTATTCCTAAAGAGTAAGCACTGCTTGGTGAGTAAGAATCTTTAATTTTTCCACCACGTTCATCACTATCAATACCAAAATAGTAGTCAGTGTAATCTTCAGAGTAGAAAGTAGCTGAAACTGATGGTATTAAAGTAAAGCTACCAAAATTGTAAGGTTTAACTAAACTAGCTTCTTCTTTAAATCCTCTTTCTCCTCCAGCAAATGAAACTAATGCAGTCATATCATAAGCTGGTAGATCGTAAGCTGCAATAGCTCCTAGAGCTATTTGAGTTTTTCTTTCATCTATTGAATCATATCCGTGATCCAATTTACTAGCTTTAATAGGGAATCCATCAAATGGATTAACAAATAGAGATAGAGTAACACTATCTTCGTTGTAAACATCATATCCGATGTTTGCTCCAGTTATGAAGAAGTTATCATATCTTACATCAAAGAATGGAGTTGGGAAAGTTATTTCGTCCCCTTGATAAAAGTGGTTAGTAGTTCCAACACCCATACCAACACTAAATTTGTTCTCTTGAGCTAAAGTTGCAGTTGAGCATATAGCAAGAGCAGCTAAAGTTAAAATGATTTTTTTCATAAAAAATCCTCCCGATAAGATTAAGAGTTAGAATGTCTCTTTTCTCTCTTTATTTTTATAAAATTATAATTTCCTTTTACTTTCCGTCTAAAATTTAACATATTGTTAGTTGGAAATATCCCTATTCTTCTTATTTGGAATAGATCTTCAGCAAAGGAGATATCCCCAGAATCTGTAGCTACAGCAAAGTCATACCCAGATTCTTTAACAATATTTTTCACATCTTCATTTAGATCACCATATGGATATGCAAAAGAGGTTAATTTCTCTCCAAGTTTTTCCTCTAAAGTAGCTTTAGAAGTTAAAATCTCTTTTCTAGCCTCTTCAAGAGGGATATGAGCAAGTTTAGGATGTGTCATTGTATGTCCCCCAAACTCAATTCCATACTCTTGCATCTCTTTTATCATATCTAAATTCATCAATGTGAATTTTTTTTCTGGATTGTTAGGTACTTCTACATCCCATCTATTGAAATTAAGATGAGATACTAAGTATATAATACAATGAAAATTGTATTTTTTCAAGATAGGAAATGCAATTTTATAATTATCCTCATATCCGTCATCAAATGTAAGCATAATAAGTTTTTTTTCTTTGTTAAAACGGTTTCTCCAATTTAACTTTTTTAACTCTTTAAAAGTAATAGTTTCATATCCATTTTCTTTTAAAAATCTCATATGCTCATCAAATTTCTTAGCAGTTATATAGGTTCCATGGACACCAGCCTCACTCTCATCATTGACAACTCTATGATACATTATAACTGGAATCTCATATTTTTTCTTTTCCACATAAGTTTTGCTATATATTTTTTCAATTTTATCAATTATCTTAGATAAGTCAAATTCATCTGTTATCATTTCTCTTAAATTTAATAAATTTTCTTTATTTAGATTAAGAGCAGTTTCAATATCAGAAGTTAAACTTTTGCTATCTATAATAATTTGACTTGAAAAATCAATATCTCCAAAATTTGATTTTAGCCCTTCAGATAAATTTTCAGGAGTGATGCAACCAATATATTTAGCCTCTCCAACAGCTATAACTGGACGCCCTGAAAGTACACCTTCAACAGCTACTCTTCCAGCTCCAATTACAATATCAGATTCCTTAATTTTATTAGGAACATCATTTACATAACCTAAAAACTCAATATTTTCAAGATTTTTAAATTTAATAAATCTCTCTGGAATATCCTTTCCCCCTATTATTCTAATATGAAAATTCTTCATAGTAGAGAGAATCTCAAGCAATGAGTATGCTACATCTCCTTTGGGACCAGATAATCTTCCAATTATAGATATAATTTTTTTATCTTTTTTATTTTCATTAAATTCAAAACTATATAACGAAGTATCAATAGGGTTTCTTAAAACTATACTTCTATCAGGTTTAACACCTAAATCATTAATAAGATGAGTTTGTATATTCTCACAAACGGGGATTGTTAAGTCACCAAATGCCTTAAAAATCTTTCTACTTAGATGTACTGGTTGTCTACCATGAGTAGAGGTAACAAGAGGTATTCCAGCTATTTTACAAGCTATGGCAGAACTCCAAGAAGATGCCCTTGAGTGAGCATGAACCACTTGAATATCATTTTCTCTTATAATTTTTAAAAGAGTTTTAACTTGATTGATTCTATTTCCAAGCCCTCTTTTATTAAATTCTAATTTTATATATTCAGCTTTGCACTTTTTAGTAAGAGTATCTGAAACAATCATAACTTTGTTTCCTCTATTGATAAGCTCATCAGCTAAAGTAACTCCATATACCTCTGCTCCAGTTACTTCAAGCTGAGAAAGTGCCATAAGAATATTCATATTCCCTCCTAAATTATTTTAGATTTTCAGGATTTAATCCTTTTAATTCATCTAAAACAAAAATTCCATCTTTTCTTACAAGTTTATCATCAAACCAGATCTCTCCTCCACCCCATTCTTCTCTTTGGATAAGTACAAGATCCCAGTGAACACTTGATTTGTTTCCATTGTTAGCTTGTTTATAAGCTTGTCCTGGAGTAAGATGAATACTTCCAGCTATTTTTTCATCAAATAAAGTATCTTTCATAGGTTTTAATACATAAGGGTTTACACCGATAGCAAACTCACCTATATATCTAGCACCCTCATCACTGTCTAAGATTTGATTGATTTTTTCAGTGTTGTTAGCAGTAGCTTTTACAATTTTACCATCTTTAAATTCAAAAGTTATATTTTCAAATGTAAATCCTTGATAGTTTGATGGAGTATTATAAGAGATAACTCCATTTATACTTTCTCTTACTGGAGCAGTGTAAACCTCTCCATCTGGGATATTTCTAAGTCCAAAACATTTTACATTTGGTATACCTTTTATAGAAAAAGTTAAATCAGTTCCAACACCTTTGATTCTTACTTTATCAGTTTTGCTTAAAAGATCACATAGTGAATCCATAGCTTTTTCCATTTTTGAGTAATCTAAACAACAAACATCGAAATAGAAGTCTTCAAAAGCTTCAAGTGATGTATTAGCAAGTTGAGCCATAGAGTTGTTAGGGTATCTTAAAATAACCCATTTAGTGTTATTTACTCTTTCAGCCATATGTACTGGATTCATAAAGTATTGAGAGTATAGCTTCATCTTTTCATCAGCTACATCAGAAAGTTCAGTTGAGTTATCTCCTCCTCTGATACCAATATATGCATCCATATCTTTCATTCTTTCAAGTTCATATTTTGCCATATGTTGTAATTGTTCAACAGAGCAATCATTTAAAATTGTTCTTAAAACAGAGTTATCTTTTATAGTAACAAATGGAAGAGCTCCTACAGAATATGCTTCTTTTACAAGAGCTTTTGTTAAATCTCTAGTAGTATCCCCATAAGCTTCTATTAAAACTTTTTCTCCTTCTTTTAATCTACAAGAATGATTAATTAAGTTCTTTGCTAATTTTATAATTCTTTGATCCATAATTTTGCACCTCACATTTATTGTTATACCTAAATTATACTATAATTTGGTATAGAATGGAAATAAAATATTTAAGTCCGATAATTATTGTAGATATAAAATTTTATTCATCCAACAAAAAACCACACAACTGCTATCTATTAAACCCAAAAAAATGATATAATAAATTAAATTATAGTGAGGTGATGTTTATGAAAAAAGTTGTTATATTAGGAGATAGTATTGTTGAATGGAATAAAAAACTTTCATATATAAATTATGGGCAAGCAGGTTATAGAACTAAAGACGTTTTTTGGCAATTGGAAGAACTTGAAAATTTAGATGAAGACCTAGGAATATTAATGGTTGGAGTTAATGATATTTTATGTGGGTATGAGTTAGAGTATACTTTAGATTATTATAAAAAATGTGTAGATGAAATGAGAAAAAAATTTAAAAAGATATTGTTGATAAGCATGCTTCCAACTGATGATATTAGAGTAAATAGAGGATCGCTACTTTTAAATAAAAAATTAAAGGAATTATACACAAAAGATTTTTTTGATATTTACGATAATTTTTTAGAAAAAGATTTAATATCACCTAAATATACAACTGATGGCATTCACTTAAACCATTGTGGTTATGAGTTATTAAACTTTTTAATTGAAAATAAAGTTGATAAAATCTTATACCATCCAACTATTGAAGAGGGAGAAAAAGAGTTAGCAGAGGCAGGAAAGTTAAACCCAGGTAGGTGGATTGGACACTCTAAAAATGCAGGACTTGCTTGTAAAAAAATTGCTGAGCATTGCCCTCACTTAGATAGTGAAAAAGCGTATCTTGTAGGGTTGCTACATGATATTGGACGTAGAATAGGGATTGTGCAAGAGAAACATATGATTGAGGGATATAAATATTGTATGTCAAAGGGATGGAATAAATTAGCTCAAACTGCTATTTCTCATGGATTTATGTTGAAAGATATAAAAACATCAGTTGGTAAATGGGATGTTTCTGAAGAGGATTATCTTTTAGCTAAAAAAATAATAGATGAGGCAGAGTATGATGATTACGATAAATTGATACAAATGTGTGATAGCTTAGCTCTTCCAGATAGATTTTGCTTGTTAGAAACTAGATTTGTAGATGTAGCATTGAGATATGGTGTCAATGAATATACAACTAAAAAATGGAAAAAGATTCTAGAGATTAAAGATTACTTTGATAAAGTGACTGGAAAAGATATTTATGAGATATTAGGGGTTAAATAAATAATATTAAAAAATGGCTGATTTTTATTTCAGCCATTTAATTTTTTATTTTTCTTCTATATATCTTTTTAAGTTACTAACTAGCATATCAATAGCAATCTTATTTTCTCCACCTCTAGGAATGATAATATCTGCATAACGTTTGCTTGGTTCACAGAATTCTAAGTACATAGGTTTTACAGTAGTAAGGTATTGATTTTTTACAGACTCAAAACTTCTACCTCTCTCATTCATATCTCTTTCTATTCTTCTTAAAATCATCTCGTCAGTATCTGTATCAACAAATATTTTAACATCAAAAAGTTCTCTGATTTCAGGAACAGCAAATATCAGTATTCCTTCAACTACAATTATTTTTGATGGGTTGATTTTTACAGTTCCCTCTTTTATTGAATGAGTAGTAAAATCATAAATAGGTCTTTCAATAGCTTCACCATTTTTTAAAGCTTCTATATGTTTTTTTAATAATTCAAACTCTATTGAATCAGGGTGGTCAAAATTTACCTTTGCCTTTTCTTCTATAGTCATATTAGTTAGTTCTCTATAATAGGCATCTTGTTCAAGTAGAGTGGCAACTTCAGATTGAAAAGCTTTAACTAAATTATTAGCAACAGTTGTTTTTCCACTACCACTACCTCCTGCTACTCCAATTAAAATGCAATTTTTCATATTTATATCCTCCTAGATTTATGCAATCAATTTTATTTTAACTATTATAGCATGGAGTATAAAAAAAAGTAAATTACAAAGTAAGATTTATATTAAAACTTTATTTTTTTTAATATCTCATCTATTTTATCATCATCAATCACTTTTCCTAAATCTAATTTTAGTTTAAGCTCCTCTCTTATCTTCTTTCTAAACTCCTCCTCTATTCTAAGGCTCTCCTCTTCTCTAAACTTTTGAATCTCCTTTACCCTTTTAAGAAAAAGTGAATATCCTTCTTTGTTAAATTCTAAATTATTTTTTACATGATTTGACATTATAGGGTATATGTTAGAAATTAGAATTTTCTCATTTTCTTCAATCTCATCTATATTTTTTAAACTATTTAGATATAAGTTATAGTCAATATAACCAGTAAGCCCAGTATCTCCATTATAATTATAGAGAACGCTATTAATAAATTTGTATAGAGGTAGTACCTCCTTTGCTCCTTTCATATCTCTATACATTTTTTCTTTTATAGAATCTATTAACTCTAAATTTTCACTACAATACTCTTCATCCATATTTACATCTTTTATATTAAAGGAAGTTTTTAATTCTTTTATCCTATCTATAATCTCCAATCTATCTTTCCACTCTTTAAGAAAAATCTCAGTAAAGATATGTTGATATAGATTATTAGATATCTTTTCCCCTTTTTCAAACTGCTCAATATATGTATTTAAAGTGGGACGAGAGAGTTCTAAAATTTCTGCTAATTCTTTTAATGTTAATTTATATCTCTTTAAAAATTCTCTTATCTTCATAAAAATATATTATCATTTTATCGTAAAAAAATCAATTTAAAATAAAATTTTACATTTTACTTTACAATTTTACGTTTATGTGATATATTCTAGTTAAGAAAAATCTAAGAGGTGATTTTAATGGAAAAAACTGTAATGGAATGGTTAGGAGAAGTTAAATTATACAATAAGAAAATAGAGAAAAAAGAAAAGGAATTAAATAGCACTGATTTATATTGTGCAGATACTGCTATTAGATATGATAAGGAAAAGGCAAAAAAACACTTAGAAGAGGTTAATGCTCTTTATCAAAGCTATAAACAATTAGTAAAAAATAGAAATAGAATAAGACAAGCTATATTAGAGTTCAATGCCACAACAACTATAACTGTTGGGGAAAGTAGCTTTACTATTGCAGAGGCTCTGGAAAAACTGAAAAAATCTGATGATTTTATTATAGATTTACTTGAAAACAATCTTTCTCTTTTAGTTGAAAAGGAAGAGGAATTAAAATATGTGCAAGAAAATGAAGTTAAGGAGTTAGAGAAAATTATTTACGGTTCAAATAAATCTTTAGGAAGTACTGCTATTTCTGAAAAACTTATTGAGAGAAGAGAGGCATATCGTCCAGTTATAGAAGAGGCTTTCGATCTAAAAGCTGAACTAGAAAAGGAAAAGGAATTGAGAGAGGAATTTTACCAAGGAATTAATACTCAATTAAATATCGCCAATGTAAAACACACTCTTGATATAGTTTTAGATTAAAATATAATTGATAATATACTGAACTGCTTTAAATTAATCTGATCAGAGAGATTTGCATATTGTTGTCTGATTAATAAAAAAAGAAAAATATGTAATACATAGCCAAAAAAAGCTATAAAAACTTTTGTTTTAAAAGTTTTGGAAGAGAAAAATCCTATTCCTTAATAGAATATAGGAATTAAGATTTCAGTGTTTAGCTTGTAGTTTAAAGGTTATAGTATTTAGTTTTTTAGAGTTTAGTATACAGAATACAGTTTTAAGATTGCTTTTAAATCTGAGATAATGGAAGTTAAGATAAGATTAATCTTTAAGAGTCCTCTCAGCTAGTATATTATCAATTTCCATACATTTTTATAACATAAAAAAGGGGTAAAGATGGTTAAAATATCAACAATGATATCAGTTTGGTTATGGGGTGGAATTTTTGTTTTTCTTCATCTATATTTTAAAAGTAGAAAAGAGATTAAAATAGCTGGATTAGAATCTGTCCATCTCTGTGTAATATTTATTATTTTTGCTTTCGCAGGAGTTCCTATATTTTTAATGGATTTTTTTAATTTTGAGAGAGAAGAAGAAAATGAGAATATTGAAATTTTTGAAGATGAAGAAGATGAAAATGAAGAATTGGTAGAAAAATTAGAGGAGTTAAAAGAGACAATAGATTTACTTTTACTTTCTTTTAAAAAATAGATATATAAAAGGGGTAGCATTTGGCTACCCCTTTATATTATATAATTATCTTTTTTCAGCGTATAGATCAGCTAATAATTTATCTGTATCTAGGTTATTTTTTTCAATATCTTTGAAGTATCTGTAAGTAGCAACTTTTAGTTCAGAACAAGCAGCTTCGTCAGAAACGATAATTCCTTTTCTATGAAGTTGAAGAGCTGAAATTGTCCACATATGGTTTACTCCTTCTTCAATTCCATGTTGTAATGCTCTTGCTTTGTTTAATCCAGTAACCATTATTAAAACTTCTTTAGCATCAAGGATTGTTCCAACTCCTACAGTAAGAGCTAATTTAGGAACTGCATTGATATCTCCATTGAAGAATCTAGCATTTGCAACTATTGTATCCATAGTAAGTTCTTTATCTCTTGTTCTTGAAGATAGAGAAGATCCTGGTTCGTTGAAAGCGATGTGTCCATCTGGTCCGATTCCTCCTAAGAATAGATGGATTCCTCCATAAGATTTGATTTTATCTTCATATCTTTGACATTCAGCTTCATAATCTTCAGCAAGTCCATTAAGAATATTTACATTTTCTTTAGGAATATCAATGTGATTGAAGAAATTAGAGAACATATAGTGGTGGTAGCTTTGATCGTTATCTGGAGCAAGTCCAACATATTCGTCCATGTTAAAAGTAACAACATTTTCAAAAGAAACAATTCCATCTTTATTTAATTGAATAAGTCTTTTGTACATTTCTAATGGAGTTCCTCCAGTAGGTAGTCCTAGTACAAATGGTCTTTCTTTTGTAGGTTTAAATTCATTGATTTTTCTAGCTACATATACTGCTGCCCAATCTCCAACATTTTTGTCTGTGATAACAACTCTCATAATTTTTCCTCCAAATTAATTTTTTTATTTAATTAAGTAGATCTCTACTTTTAGCCTTGTTAAATTAAAGCTTTGAATCTTTTACAAGCTCAATAGCATTAAAAATATAATCTTGTAAATTTTCATTTTCTAACATTAATTTTATATATATCATATCTATAACAGTAAGTTGTGATATTCTAGGTGACAGAGCAGTGGCTCTGAAATCACTTTTCATCTCAACTGTACTTAATTTTATATCTCCTAACTCTCTAATAGGGTTACTTGCTACACTTGTCAAAGTTATAATTTTTATTCCTTTGTTTTTAGCAACCTTTGCAAGATTAAAAAGTTCTAGAGTTTTTCCACTGTGGGATATAACAAAAAGAATATCATTTTCATTCATGGTAGATAGATAACTTAATTGCATATGACTATCATTTTCAAAAGAGGCAACCTTTCCAAGTTCCATCAATTTAAAATAAAAATCTCTTGCTACTATTCCAGAGAAACCCACACCTACAAGCATAATTTTTCTTGCATTATTAATAGCTTGTACAGCTTTTTCTAACTCATTAAAATCTGTAATCTCATATGTGTTATTTACTGCTCTAATATTTTCAGTAGCAACTTTTTTTCCAATAATTTCAAAAGAATCTGTTGATTTTAGCTCTTCATGCATTATATTAACATGAGATTCAGCTTTTCTATTTCCAATATCTTGACTCAATGAAAGTTTAAAATCTGGAAAACCTGAAAATCCTAGTTTTTTAGAAAATCTGACAATAGATGCTTGGCTTGTATCACAATTTTTAGCAATTTCATAGGTGTTTAGATTTTTTATTCTTTCTGGATCTTCTAATATATACTCAGCGATTTTCTTTTCTATTGACGTTAACTGATTTTTCATAGCATTTAATTTAATAATTATTCCCATGATTTATGTCCATCTCCTTGATATATATTCTGACTCTTCAACTCTTTTTCTATAGAATTTAAAACATCTCTTTTATTCAAACTCCATAGAGGAGAGATTAAAGTTTCTTTATTTCCATCCCCAGTTAATCTATGTATAACTATATTATACGACAAATTCTCTAAAATTTTAACTGTTTTTTTCACATATTCTTCTTTTTTTTGAATTTTTATTTCGTTGTTGTTATAAAATTCCTCTAAACGTGTATTTTTTATAATATGTAAAAGATGAATTTTTACTCCCCATGTTCCACACTTTTCAGAAAATATAGCTGTGTTTAATGGATCATCTTCTTTTTCATATGGCAATCCTATAATTATATGAGTAACAAATTTAATATTTTTAGAATTTAATTTTTTTGTAGCTTCTATATATGTAGAGAGAGGGTATTGTCTATTTATTATTTTTGCAACCTCTTCATTAATAGTCTGCAACCCTAACTCTACCCATAAGAAATGTTTTTTATTAATCTCATCTAACAAATCTATTACTTTATCTTGTAAACAATCTGGTCTAGTGGCAATGGCTAACCCCATTACTCTTGGATGGGCTAGAGCCTCATAATATATCTTTCTTAGATATTCCACATCTCCATAAGTATTTGTAAAATTTTGAAAGTAGGCAATAACCTTACCAGTTGGGAATTTTCTTTCAATAAGTTTTAATTGCTCCTCAATTTGATCATTTATGCTCTTTCCTCTGCTCCCTGCAAAATCTCCACTTCCACTTTCGCTACAAAATATGCAACCTTTTGTGCTGAGAGTTCCATCTCTATTGGGACATGTAAATCCCCCATCTAGAGAAACTTTATATATTTTTTCTCCAAAGGTATTTTTGAAATAATTATCTAAGGAATTATATCTCTTCATTTTTTATATTATTCTCCTTGTGTTGATAATAGCGAATCCTTAAAAAATCAAGGTTATCATTATTTTATATATTTATTATACTTATTTTTTTAACTTTTATTACTTTTTTCAATTTTTCTACATCTTGAAGATTAGTTATATAATACTCTCTTTTCTAAAATTCAACAACTAAATTTTTACTTATTTTATCACTTATACATTATTTTCAAGTGTAAATTATTATTAAATTTGTTTCTATACTTGTAATTAAAAATTATATAGCATATAATATTATTAATAAAAAAGATATTAAAGTGGTGATTTTGTGGATTTTTTAAAAGAAAAAATAGAAATCAATGAAGATATTAGATATATATTAAATACTTTGCAACAATATGGAAAGGGGTATATAGTAGGTGGATATGTAAGAGATCATCTTTTAGGAATTAAACCTAACGATTGTGATTTCTGTACAACTGTTGGACAACTTTATATCATGGATATTTTTAAGAAGTATAGACCAATATCAATTCATAGTAAATTAAAGGTAACTCAGATAAAGTATAAAAATATATTTTATCAGATAACAGGAATGCAGTATAGTGAATCAATTCCAGATGATGAAAAAATTTATCAAGATTTAGAAAGAAGAGATTTGACTATAAATGCTATTGCTTTTGACGGAGAGAAATTTTATGCTAATCCCTATGCTTTCCAAGATTTAGAAAATAAAGTTATAAGATTTGTAGGGAACCCAATTAAAACTGTTATAGAGGATCCAGTTAGAATTTTTAGAGCTATAAGAATATATGCTGTTAAAGATTTTAATATTATAGAGGAAGAAAGTTTTAAAGCTATGAAGAAATATGCACCACTTTTATTTAGGGTTGATAGTAGAAGAATAAAGAATGAGATTGATAAAATGGTTTTTCTTGAAAATAAAGAGAAAGCTATTGAAATTTTAGCTAAATTAAATCTTCTAAACTTTGAAATTCCTATTGCAAAAAAGACAACTTTAACAATAAAACAACTTTTACTTTCTGATTTTAAAGAACCAAATATTGTAGAAATAGCTCTATCTTTATATCCAATATATGAAAAATTAATGGGAGAGAAAAATAGTTTAGAAACTGATAAAGAGATAACAACTGCTTTAAAAAATGTAGATTGTTCTGCTATTATAAAAAAAAGAGTATTGATGTTGTTGAGAGGACAATATGATTTTTTCCGTCTTCATTTTAGAAAAAACAGCTTAGCTGAAAGTGAATTAAGATCATATATGAAAAAAGTTAAATACCCAACAGAGATTATTGATAGGGTTTTAGAGGTGTTAAATGAACAAGAAGAGTTAACTTGTATACTTTCAGAAAAGAAAATAAAGACTCTTATAAATAAAACTAATATTGAATATTTTCCAGAACTATTCTCACTTGTAAAAGAGATATACAAGATTGAGGATAAAGGAGTAAATGAAAAATATATCCAATTAGCTATAAAAAAGATTAAAGAGATTTCAACATCTATGATTAATGTTAAAAAAATAAAAAATGTATAGGGTAGCTTTTAATCAGCTTTTTATTTATAGTTTTAAAAATTGGAGGGTAAAATGATCTATATTACTGGAGATAAACATAGAAATTTCAATGAAATAAAAAAGTTTTGTAAAGAAAATAATACAACTAAAGATGATGTTATAATCATTCTTGGAGATGTTGGAATAAATTTTTATGTTGGAATAAAAGATTGGTCTGTAAAACATTCACTTAGCAAACTTCCAATAACTCTATTTTGTATTCATGGTAACCATGAACAACGTCCTTTTGCTATTGCAACATATAGAGAAGTTGAAAAGTTTGGAGCAAAAGTATATATGGAAGAGGAATTTGATAATATAATTTTTGTAAAAGATGGAGAAATATATGACTTCGATGGACTTAAATGTATGGCAATAGGAGGGGCATATAGTACAGATAAATACTATAGACTTACAAATAATTGGAAATGGTTTAGTAATGAACAACCTAATGATAGAATTAAAA
>ERZ894240.1183-NODE-1183-length-17601-cov-6.702496_pt1 | contig 17601 bp, 16 predicted proteins | sample MGYA00380298_ERZ894240 | MGnify/ENA primary metagenome ERZ894240 (study PRJEB32331, sample SAMN06328419) | human gut metagenome | biome: human gut microbiome; feature: stool | host: Homo sapiens | collected 2014-06-27 ...
GGAAAATATTCCTGCCGACTACTGGCTCATTCTTTGTATTAAGTCTTACTGACCTTTGGGGCATGCTTTCTTGACGGCACCTTCCGGTGGACGTTTTCCCGACTCGTTCCTCATACCTTTCAGCCTTCCTGTCACAGCTGAATTCAACTTTTAACACGCAATGTTAAAGGTGGGGTTCAACCGTGACAGGGCATTACTTGTTTTGGTTCCTGTCTGCTATGCTGCCTGAAGCTGCGGTCTCTTAATGTCTCCTAGAAGCTTTACCGGGTCATAATCCACACCTTTTGTCAGTATTGTGTAAAATACCCTTAGGATCTTACATGCCACTGCTACTACAGACTGCATCTTTTTTAATGGATTTTCTTTGCGTGTCCGGTAGTATTCATGGATCGACTTGAACTCCGCATTCTTCCCGATAAGAGATATCGCTGCTTCATACAATACATACCGCAGGCGCTTCCTGCCTCTGTAGCTGATCCGGCTTTCGCCGTTATGCTTCCCGGAATCATTTGCCACGATTGCATATCCTGCTAACTTCTGCAGCTGTTTTGGATTATCAAAACGTCCAATGTCTCCCACCTCTGCAATGAAACCGCTGACCGTTACCAGACCGATCCCCTTGATCTCCATCAGCTTATCCACATACGGAATCTCTTTCAGCTTTTCCTCTATGTTCACAAGTAGCTCATCCAGTCTTGACACATATACATCCATGTCATCCAGCAGATTTTTTAATTCCATCCGTGCCGCTTCCGGTGCTTCCTTGCTTCCAACGCTATGCTCTGCTGCGGATACCAGGGTCTTTTCCCTCTTTATTCCGGCGCCTCTCAGCTTTGCGCTCCTCCATATTTGGTTCACACCTTCCACACCAAGTTTCCCAATGTCTTCCGGCAACGGTGCCACCTTCAATACCATCCGTCCACTGACTGTCTTCAAATCCCCATAAACGTCTTTATATTCAGGGAAGTAGATAGCAAACCATCTGGCGATCCGGTTCTTGATCCGCGTAAGCTCCTCCTGCGTCTGGAAACGAAGGTTTGACAGGCTCCTGATCTCCGCATAGATACCGGTTGGTATGTAGGGATAAGAAAAGCGTCCTTCATTGACCAGAGCCGCGATCGTCTTTGGAGCCTTGCGGTCATTCTTGTTGGGATTGTTGTCGTCCAGTTCCTTCGACTTCTTAACATGATGTGGATTCACATGTACCGGCTTCATCCCATTGTCCTGCAGGAATTTCCCCAGTGCAAACCAGTAGTGTCCGGTCGGCTCCATGCCGGGGATCACAGCGGTTTTGCCTTGTTTTTCTGCGATATCTTCCACCCATGCTTTGAAGGTCAGGAACCCAGCCTCAGTATTACTGAATTCTAGTGGTTTCTTTGTGTACTCGTAATTCCGCCAGTCAAATGCTCTGGCAAAATGAGTTTCACTTCCAACATCAATACCAACGATCAAAGTTTTTTCAGTTATAGATGCAATTTTTGCGTTTTGTGTGTTACAATTCATTTTAGATACCTCACTGTTTTAATAAGATTTTTTACTAACCCGCAAAGTCAGTAATCTTATTTTACTCTGAGGTATTTTTTTCTCAACCCTCTTTCTCGGAATTCCCTATATTTGAATTATACAGGAAGCTCCTTATTCACTTTGTATCTATTAATCAGCGTAAACTCTTCTTCATTAAATCGCAAATCTTTTATTGAATCCAACTGTATACCATACTCCACATTATATACTGTGTCCACATCCATTGTTGTAACATCACACATTCTTAAACCCAATGCACTAACCATTTTAGCTATCATCTCTTCAGATTGTCCTTCAATTTCAAGATATGGAGGTATCATTGGCCACTTATCTAAATCGAAGTTAACTCCGTCTAATGTGTATTCTATTCGAAAATTTTCCTGAAAAGTTCTTGGTTCATATCCTAACTTCATTAATATTTCATTGGTATCTTCAAAATCTGAAACAACTATCTCAAGCTCTTTTGTTCCATCAATCCGTAATGACTTAATTTCTTTTATAGTAAGTGTAGCAAATTCCCCATTAGACCTTAAACGTATCCAACGTCCTTTTTGAGCAGGAACAAAATCATACACATACCGTTTTTGATGATAAGCTCCCACTCTCTTCGCACCCAATTTTTCAATTTTCTGAATAATATCATCAAAAGAAATATCTAGTTTTCTTACTTCATACTCTGTTTTCATTTTTTCTCCTCCTGCATTTGTTTATCATTATATTGTTACATATCAAATACTATTTATTAGTTAAATGAAAAAACACTCATCCTGTTCAACAAATTAATCTTTTATCCTCCAAAAAATACAGTCCTAACAGCTCCAAACACAAGTACTCCCACAATTACTAGCAACACAATATTAGCAACCAAAAGATAATAGAAAAAAGCATCATGTTTTTCAACACTGCTAACCACACTCCGGTCCCATGGCATTTTCTCCTCTAACCGCCAATAATCCCTGCTCTCTGGCACAATTACATATGTATCCACTTTGAAAATCCTGCCAAATCTGTTACTTAGTTTTTTATTGATATGACGCTTCGACATCTCACGTATTAGGTGAACTGCATCGTACAGATCCTTCAATCCACTGACGAGATTAAGAAAGTCCAAAATAACGGTATAGATAATTTCTATACTGCCTTCGTATACAGCCTGAACCTGTACTTCATCTATGGAGATATCTGTGTATTTCTGCAGTTCCGGTTTGAGATCACAATTTATGATCCGGACTGCTTCATCTGAGATGTTGGTATAGGAGACTTTCTCATTCGGGCCTTCTTCTAAATAATATGAATGTCCAGGAAGTAGCGGTTTCTGCTGGGGTTCATCATAGTTGAAATCAATTCTGGCTCTGAACACCGCTTTATATTGTTTTTTCTTCATAGGCAGACTCCCAAATAGCATTAAGTTTTTCTTAAATACACCTAAAACCAAATAGCACTCCTACAATTTACAATCATTCTTCAGCTACCTTAAACGAACAGACTTTCATACACTGATAACATCTGATACACTTCTCTTCGTCTATCTGTGGATATTCAAAACCTTCCTCATCTTCAACCATTGAAATAGCAGACTTAGGGCAGATGGCATAACATGCCGTGCAACCACAACATTCTTCTTTTCTTTTATAGAGTACCGGTATATCTTTCATCGTCTCGTTCCTTTCGCTTTTTGATGAACAAATTCAGACAGCTTATAATTTTGAATCTATCCCGGGCAAATTTTACCAGCTTCTTCTCTCCACTCAACCTGAAGCCATTTCTTATACTTATCACGCACGATCACAACTTGTATTCCCCTGCCTCACTTAGAACCAATCAAAACCCTATGATTTTCAGAAAACCTTCGCCTCGTACCCACTCGGCAATCTTCCGTGTTACCCAAACGAACATATAACTTATCATCGCTGTCAGGACAAAGCAGATTAAGAAATACAGCACCCAGACCTGTAATGCCGCCGTGAATGAGACCAGTTTCTTTACCACAGTCAATACGAGTATGTGAAAATAGAAAATTCCATATGAACAATCACCAATCGAAGCAAGCAACTTTCTTACAACACCCTCTATAGTTTTGTTGCCTTTACGGTATCCGGCTTTCACTTTCCCGTTTGCGCCCTTCATCAATATCATGGCGATTATCACTGTGTATAGGAAGCTTCCAAACCTTATCTGACTTGAAGCAAATCCGATTGCACATCCATATCTTAGCAGCACAAATGCCTCTATTACTGACAGTCCCAGAGCAGCTACAATCCAGCACTTCTGTGCTTTCTCAACGACATTATCCCACTTTCCAGTTCTATAGTCCATGCCTAACACATAAAAACCGAACCATGCTGGAAAGAACGTCTCATAAAGCCTCGGCATCGTTCCGGTGACGATATTATATATGTACAATCCCACTAAATAAACTGGTGTAACGGCATACAACCATTTTCGATTTTTTATTTTAACCATCAAAGGTGTCAGAAATGAGAGCTGAACCATAACAACAATGTAGTAAAACGGAGTTGCCGCTTTTCCAGTGCAGTATGCATAGACAATATGTTTCAGACTCACGTCTCCGCTCAATAAACAATCTTTAAGCAGATAAAGACTGCTCCATACAAAATACGGAACTACCCCCCCCCCCACAGATTCAGAATGTACGTTCGTCTACTTTGTTCTATTTTATCCGTATTAGTAAAATACCCAGCCATGAAGATAAACAATGCTACCGGAAAGTTTATAATTTGACGAAGGACAAGCCAAGCGTATGTATCGTTAACCGAAAATTGCTGACCAGTTGGGCAGTGAATCATAATAACAACAAGGATACAGATACCGCGGACTGCTTGCCAGTATTCAGATTTCACTCGTTTTGTTTCATTCATAGCTCTTCTGTCCTTCCGAAATCTCAGTTAATCCTTCGTTTTTTCCATGCTCAGCACTAAACACAAACAATAATCCATACGAGGAGTTATCGCATACCACCCCCCCCCCAACAAGATTATTTTGGCCTTAATAAGTACTTTTTTAATGCCAGCCTTTATCTTCCGTTTCATCGGCACTGGTATCGGCATCCCATACTTGCCCTTCAATTCTTCAAAGGTCATCTTATTCATATCAGTAAAGAATGTGTCTCTCCACACTGGCCGTGCTGCAGACCTATACTCAGCCTTGTTACCGGCTACGCCGTCCTCATAGCTAACTTCTTTTATTTTAAGTTTATCTACTATCCTCTGGAACAGCCGTTCCCCACTCTCCGTCCTAATCAAAACAAGAGAGGTTCCTTTTCCATCAGACATGGCCGGATCAATTTTCTGGATACCCCAGAAATCAGACACAGTGATGTCAGCCAGTTTTATCTCTTTCGCCTTACATTCATAACAGGACGGACGCAAACAGTAGTCGCGCAAGAACATCAACATATATGGGTCTTGGTTTTTGTTAATGAACATTTCTTTGTATACATCTTCATCATTCTCGCACCTTTTATGTTGTTCTTTCATTCCAAAATCAGTCCAGCTGTTGTCTTTACAACGGAAATTAACGCTGACCAATTTTGCATTATTCTGCGTTTCTACATACTCCACGTATTCACGCCACAAAGCAGGAGATGGAGCACCGTGACAAATTACGTCCATACAGTATAGGTTAGGATATTTTTCCCGAACAGCGCTCACGCCCTTACCCGCTCCAAGAAATCCAATCAAGCCATTGACCTGACATCCAGTTCCGGTAAAGAGGACAGTCATTCCGCTATCAAGGTCTTGTTTTACCTGCTTGAATGTCATTCCGACGTGCGCCTGCAAATACTTGGAAGTACGCAGTCTCTCAAGCCCAACTTCATCTGTGATTCTGAGAAACTCTGCCCTTCTGCAATCATCGGACATGGCAACACCATACACTGCCCCGCCGTCTGCCAAAACATCGTTTGCAAGCAAGGAGAAGATACCGCCGGATGAACTGTTAAGGCGCTCCTTCTCTTTTTGAGAGTAAGCAGCGTATGTAGATAGCACTTGATTTTCACTCACATCCAACACCTCCCCGTTCACAGCATTGCTAATATGTCTTCACTTCACAATTTTTAGTTTTCGCAGAATTTTTCTGACCTGCTCCTTTTCAAATTCGTTCATTCCCAGAAAATAGAAAGATAGAGAATAGACAACAGTATAGATTACAACCCTGACCACAAAACCAACAAGATTTGTAGTAGGTCTAATATTCAAAACAATTCCAACTATGATTGGTACTATCAAGGCTGGAATGAATTTCCCAATCTGTCCCCAGAAATAGAACATATCAAGACCGATTTTTTTATGATAAAACCAATTCATAATAAAACCGTTTGCTACAACAAGAGAAATGGCTGTGCCGAATGCTGCGCCAAGTTCCCCCCATTTCATCGCCAAGAAGATAGAGATGACAACATTTAACAGAGCCATGCCGAGGTATACGATACTTCTGAACTGGTGCATATTCTTGGCGCGCTGTATTTCTATACCAATATTTTGTATTAAAGGTATTGTGACCGGAGCTATCAAAAGCAAAGCTACATAATACGCATTTTCATAACCATCTCCCGCCCATTTTAATATAAAATATTTGCCTAAAAATATGAAGCCTGTAAGTATGAGTATTAAAACAATAAACTGCACACGGCCAACTCTTGTAAACACATCTGTCAGTTGTTTATTCTTCTTTACTTCACTTTCATCTGATGCGACAATTCTATTGACCTGTGGGACAAATACCCCAGAGATTGCTGTGGAGAACTGTAAATAATAATTATTGATTTGAGAGCCAATGGCATACACAGCCACAGCCCCGCTTATACAAAACTTACCAAGCACAACCTTGTCTGTAGCCCAGTTGATCTGATCTACAATCTGGTTGATTGCGATAAAGGAAGAAAAAACAGCAATCTCCTTCAGCAAATGCAGGTTCGGTTTACGGAAATCGAACGACATTTTTAACTTCAGCAAGCAAAATAGTATATTTGTGATATCAACAAAAACGGTAATGACCGTTGTAACCACAACCATGCCGATAGAGCCATATCCCATCAGCAAGATCGGTAGTGTCAGGAAAGGGCTAACAACCGTCTTCACCATATTCAGGAGCTTCTGAAAAATAAATTTTTCCTGCGAAGTCACATAGGAAGTAAAGACACTATTCGGAAAGGAAAGGGCTAAATTGACGGACATAAATTTCATCAGCACTTTCGCGATCCGTAAATCTTCTGCTGAATAGGACTCATTAAAAAAAATGAAAACATTCGCTGAAAAGACAAGTCCACACACCAACGCAACTGCACCCATGACCAGAAACACGATCATGAACAATCCATTTAATTTCTTAATGCCATCTGCATCGTTGTCCTTCTTATATCTTGAATAAAACCTAATATAACTCGCACCAAAGCCTAAAGACAATAAGCTCAGGTATGAAATAATTGAGTTTGATAAATTGTATATGCCATATTGCGATTTCCCAAGAATCCGCAGCATGACGGGAGTATATATGAAAGAAATCAATATACTCAACGCCATCTGTGAATATTGGAGAATTACACCTAGTTTCTTTTGCGTACTACGGTTCATACTTTCAAAATGTCTTACCTTTCTTACTCATGTAGGAGTCACTTTATCTTGTCTTTTCTCTAATTTTAACTTTAGTTTCTCAAAGCAACCACAGATATCGCCAGTCTAATCCTCAAAATCACAATTTATTCCTCAAATAAAAATTTTAAAGATCTCATGCGTAATACATCCAACTTATCATTAATGACAGTGTAGTCTATATCTTTGTATGGTAATTCCTCGAAACAACTTTTGTGCATACCCCCTAGTCCTAACAGTTCTAACAAATCAGTGATTCTTGTATCTGCCTCTTTCCTTACAATCGGCACAAATTGTTTATTATATATTATAGAAAAAGCAGTTCCATGGAAAGAATCAGTAATCACAACTTGGGCATTGTGTAATAAATTTAAAAAAACGTCTGGCCCACAATCTCCTTGCCATATAAACTTATCGGAAAGGCGATTGAGGGAAATATCAATAACCGAAAGGCAATACTCATCTCTATAAGCATCTACATATTTTGAGCATATGTCTCGCTCATGCAAGCAATACACAAGAACATAATTTTCGGCAAAATGACTCTCCTTTTCAAATTTCGACCACTCAATAGCTGTAAGCAACAACGAGGGATCCAAGACAACAGTCGCGCGATCTCTTCCATAGGCGATATTCAATTTATTGCATATCCTATTTTCTCTTACAGAAATGCGTTCAAAACCCTTAGACAATTGGACAATTTCTTGCCAATCTTCATTTGATTTGTACATATGCGTACTGACAGCATAAGCCACTCTCTGAGCCTCCGGCTTACCGAATTGCAGGAAATACACCTTGTCAAAAGTATAGTCTGTATAATTAGAATTCCATACTTGATCGCTTCCAGAAATCAGCAAGTCAAAAGAAAGATTCTCCATCTCTGTAATGTCCTCATATTGCTCAGTCAGTAAAAGATTCTTCGTAACAAACTCTCTAAATGCATTGTATTTCTTTCTATAAGAATCGGCCTCCTGATTAGCTTTATATACATACTTTAATGATTTAAGGCATCGAACAACTGCCGGCTTTCGCAAATCTTCGCCCGTGGCAGATTTACTTTTTCCCGATCTAATCGCATCTCTAATTGCATCAGAATATCTCTTGACTGGTTCCCAATAATAATGAGCATACCTGGGATAGTAGTTTATCACCGTTGCATGAATTTGATGTTTTTTCAATGTTTCAGACAATGCGAGGCATTGCAATACAGCCCCATAGTTAACAGAAAAGTGAAGAGTTATAATGCCTGCTTCAACCACACTGATCACCTCGTTCCCCTAAGCTCTTCATCCAATCCCAAGCATCTGTGACGTATAAGGATATGTCTCGTTATAAAGATGCATAACAAAGTAATCTACATAGAACGACACCATCAAGATAAATATCATGCTAAACAATATCATACGATTCTCTCTTCCTCTAACGTTCTTAATCAGTAGTGGTATGCTAACAATCAGAAAATATCCAAAGTAAAAACCTACTCTGTATAATTCCCTGCTAATACCTTGAAGCTGCCAAAGAATTATATATACAATAAGCATCAAAGTAAAAAAGCTAAAATCACCATTATATTTTGTAACTTGTTTTTCGTATAGCAACGCCACGGCAAGCAGCGGAAGCATATAAATGGGATTTCGCCATACGATATTATAACTCCCTGTAAGATAATCAACCTGAGATGTAAATGTACCAAGCAAGTTCGATATATAAACTATCGCTTTGCTTGCAAACATCACAGTAATGCACGCACTCATAATAACGAGCATTTTAAACAGATATTCCTTAAAGGGAAGCCTGACTTTACTCATGAATCTATCCTCATAGGTTCCTGTAGTAAGATGATACATCGGATAAAGCAATATCGCTATCACAGCCGTCTTATGAATAAGCATAAGGATTAAACAAATCAAAAAATATGTTTTCCACCTATGCTCCTTGACAAACCTAAAAGAATAAAACACAATGCTCAAACACACAAACTGCCTCATTAGGTTCAACGTAAAGCTATAAAACATCAAATGAAAGACAAGAAAACCTATCCAAGTATACCTTCCCAAGTCGTATTGTTTTAAGCCCTTGTATGTAAAGAACATTATCACAAATTCTATCAAGAAAAGTTCCCAGAAAACTTCTGTTGTGATTCTTGATAATCCATACACTAGGAGAAGCCAAAGCGGATCTCCACCAGCAGTCACCATATACGATTCAAAACTTCTTTGCAACGCATATGTGAAGAACGGCACACCATAAATAGATGTATCTGTCCCAACCGTAATATCTCTTGCGCCCGCTAAAACAGAAGGAATCACGATTGCAAAAACAATCCAGATATTAATTCTCTTATTTTTCATTCGATCTCGCGTTCCCAACCGAATGAAAAAGCACGACAAAAAAGTGCTGATAACATATGGAATCATTGTCTACCTCCAAATTGGTATCCGAAGGTAGCCTGTCATCCCCTTACTTTGGCCTTATTGAGATAATAATCCGCATATTCACCAGAAACTTTTTAACAAGAAACAGGAACACAAAAAACAGCATGTAGTTCCATGATAATACTGTGCTAAAAAAGAATTCCGAGAACGGATGTAAATATAACGTAAATGCCAAAATACTATAAGTCAAAAGCGGAAGTCCAAATCTTTGTGGGGGAGAGCAAGCAGCCTTAAGATACCATTTATTCATCAAAAAGCTATGCAACCCATGGAAGAGACCCCCCCCCCAACTCCGAAGTCATGCAACATTTTACGATATGCTGTGTACACGTTTCCAACTACCACTGAATTAGCTGTAACAAAATCTGCCAAATCACTCTTACCTCCAACTTCTTCAATAATTCTGAATTGTACTAACAATTTATGCAAGCCTGCAAAAAGCTCCTGACCCAAATAGCTACTCTGTATTGATGTTCCATTTCTTAACAAATAAACATCAAAGCACTGTAGTGAACCACCAAAATAACTGCTTATGTATGAAAGAGCGTCCAAGGTGTTTTTCCTTCCCACAAGGGATCTTGTGTTACTGAAGATTAGCAATACAGCCAAAAATGCGAACAGAATCTTAAATACACTCTTAAAATTGATATTCCTTCTACCTCGATAGTAGCGTTGTAAAAGCTCCCACAAAACTACCGCATATATCAGAAAAATAATCAGGTCAAACCTTCCGCCTGACAGAATTACAAGCGGAAAGTAACCGATTACCGGAAGCAGAAGTCTTATGTCCCTTCGTCTGCGTTTGTCAATTAGCGAATTATTTAAGTATATGTACAATGCAATATATGCGGCAGCACGGACCAATTTAACACTTTGGTTTATAATAGTGGGTATTCCTTCCAATTCATCTATATTATATCTATAATAGGTCATCAGTGCCGGAAAACTGGATAAAGAAAATCCACCAACCATCCGAAAGAAGAAAAAAATGTACAACGCTGATATTATAAAGCATACAACGTTAAGTATCATCAAACTACCCAACGAGTATGATATAGGCGCTTTTTCAGATACTTCTACTCTATTCAAGTGGTGTCTCTTATAAAATAAACTCGTACATAAACCAACAGCCACAAACCATACATTTCCGGCAAGAATAACAGACACCGTATCATGATGTATAGAAAAGATCCACGTCTCCTTCATGTACAAGGCGCATACTATTGATAGGACATACGCTTCGCACAAAATTGCATTAGGAGAGAATAGATCTTTCTCAATCGCAAAAACAAACAGCAACATAGCAAATCCTACTATCAAAAAAATGTTCCACATATTCAGTCTTTCATCTTTCTTTTAATTTCTCAGCTAACTTCAACGACAAATAAAGCAGTCCAAACAGATTGAACTTCGCTAATATGCCATATAACAACTGTGCCTTTGTATACATATGCCTTATCTCGTTCTGATACTTTCCGTTCCACTCATATGTGCCACTGATTCTTCGTAGGTGTTTTATGGTTTTTACCGCATTCAAATTTCCATCCTTGAAGTATTGCTTTTTAACGCAGCTATAGTAAAGGCAGAAAAGTTTATATTCTATAACCAGCCGAAGTTCCTTTTCCAAATGGAACTTCTCAGAGAATTCGTGTAATCTTTCTGTTACCCTTTGCGCAACAGGCTCAAAATTTTCATAGTGGCGATGCACTGTTGATTCAGCATGAATAACATAAAAGTAAAGAGCTTCGGGTACATAGGTTATTCTTTTTGCCTTCATCATAAGATTGATATTAAAAATTGTGTCCTCCATATGAGTCAGTTTAATATCAAACCATTCTCCCGACACAACCTCCCGCCGATATAATTTAGCCCATGGAACCCCGATATTCGTAGGACCCTGCGTATTTCCATATGCTCTTGATTCAATGCACGACCTAATTACATTAATGCGTTCATCACCTGAATATATCTTTACATCTCTGTCGTTTAAAAACTTGGATGCTACTCGGTCAGCATTTTTACATGTATAGTATTCACAGGCCACAATAACTGCCGAAGTTTTCGTCGCAATGCTGAACATTTTTGCAAGGGCAGATGGCGCAATATAGTCATCTGCATCCACAAACATAATCCAAGACCCAGAGCTATGTCTTAACCCATTATTCCTGGCTTGGGAAACACCTGAGTTCTTTTGATTCAGGAGCATAATACGGTCATCCAATTTATCCAGCTGTGATAATATTTTCGGACTTTTATCAGTGCTCCCATCATCAATAAGGATTAACTCAAAATTAGAGTATTCCTGTTCAAGTATGCTTTGGACACAACGTGTTATATATTTCTCTGCATTATAGACCGGAACTATGATGCTGATTAAGTCCTTTTCTTTCTTTTCCATTTCAAATATGCCTTTCTGAGCACCATATAGCACTCATAATATGGTAAATCTATTCTACACAGTCTTCTGAAGAAACCTAGTTTCCACGGATTCAACGTCAAGTCTGCTTTCAGATCTCCAAGGTGTGAAATATAGTGCCCTAGTTTCCTGGGCCTAGCTATATACGTCACCTTATCACCAAGTTGCCTGATATCTCCATACATGCAGGATGCCTGATAATCTGGTGCATTCCCTAAGAGGAGCAGGTTCTGGAATACTGTAGAAGAATCCCATTCCACTGAAAATTCCGGAGTGGCATTTACATCTCTGATAAAATTCATAGCGCCCTTTTGTATCTCGGAAACAGTATCATAATCATCAGATGCATCACTTTTTTCATACTCAAAAGACTCAAAAACCGGAAAAACTATATCCTCGTTATCTTCAAAAAACCTTATCACGCTACCATGGTCAGCAGTGAACATCATCTCAAATATGGAAGTAAAGGTTCTTTGCATTTCAAAATAATTCTCATTTTTACCTTCTTGGAACAAGAAGCCAGATGCATCTATCTGTTTATCCAATCCTCGCACATTGGGATTGAGTCCCAAGTAAAACCCCGATATCTCAATCGATATCCCAGCTTTCCGACAGATTTTCACCAATGCCTTTTGCATATTGCCATGCCATCCTATATCCACTATGGCAACTTTCCCACTGAAGCCTATCTGCGTCATATATTTCAATAAAAGGTAGTACTCCTTTTCCGAGTTGGAGATAATGTCTCGGCGAATTTCTTCGAAGAAATTCCTGAATGATTCTTCTCGGAATAACACGTTATAAGTATATATTTTTTCGGTATCATATCCATACTTTTTTGCCAATTCAAGATACTTGTCACCTTTAAGCCCCATTTTCTTAATAAAGACAGATACAGAACCAATCCGCGGAAAAAACATAGAAGATACCATTTCTTCCATTGTGGCGCACATCCACAATGTTGGGACAATATATGCACGCCTTGACCCATACATATATCCCACATTTTTCTGCTTTCCGAAAATAGTTTCAAAAGCTCTTTTCATAATTAGACCATCTCTTGATAGGAAAAATATCTTAGTTATTTTTCGCCTATCAAACTCTGTCTTAAGCCACTTAGAAAAGCCGACAAGGAGCGGTCCTTCCATCTCGTACCCCGTCTGGTAAAAATAGCTTTTTCCATTAATTTCCCCATCAGAGATGCGATTGTCAATAAATGAAGATATATCTCTATAATCGCACATATGACCACTCGGCAATATATCTTTATCATTGAAGATTACATTTGAATGCACGGTATGCTGAACATGCAATGAATGGATTCCATGTTTCCGTGGCACCAAAACATCGGTCTTCCAATTATCCCCTATATGGATAATTTCCTTCGGTAATACCCCCAAATCTTTAATCACATAATTGTAAAGACTCCCCGTCCCCTTAGTCTTTATTAAGTCGCTGGACAAATAAAGCTTGCTATAATTTTCAATCACAGATGAATGCAATATGTCCTCTATCACATCTTTTGGAAGATACATATCTGACACAAGAATTATCCTCTTTTTATTTTTAAGACAATATCGATAAACATCCATCATATTTCTACTCTTATGGCATAGGGCTTTCTCATATTTTATCTCTGTTTCACATAAGAGCCTAATTTCTACCGAAGAATAAAGGCCCTCAAATTCAGAATATATCTCGTCGAGCGTAATTTCCTCTCTGCTACTCTTTTCTCTGGCGTCATGCTCTGCCTTGATTCTCCTATCAGAGAAGCCTTTCAGTTGTGGATGCATCTGAGTCAGATTCCGCTCCATCATTGCAAAGAGATTCTTCCCCTCTGTGCAATCTCGCTTAATAAGTGTATCAAAAATATCAAAAGAAACTATGTTGAATTTCTTTATAGTACTTATTATTTTTTCTTGATTGATTTCTTTGCTTATTTTCTGTCTTAACATATAGACTCACCTTTATGTGCGAGATTACTCATCTATCTATTCCCCATCTGCTATTTTCCAACTTTCCCCATTAAATCCAGCATTACAAATACCCGATGCTTAATGAAGAAGATACTGCTTGCCCATCCCTACAATGTTCTTCGTCCGCAAGACGTACTTTACAATCGTCTTTTCGAGATATGAGGCGTACTTACGTTTCTTATCCGCATGCAGTTCTGTATTTTTTTATCTATCTTCTCGACAGTTGGGTTCTCCTGATCTTCCCCAATATCGGTAACAACCAGAATTGTCTTAATTTAATCGTCTCAATGATCAATCTCCTCTGAATCGAAACGCCATTAAAATTCGCCTTCTGCAAAGATTTCTTGACTAATGGTTCAGACAAGAATTTCTTAAATTTAGACACTTTATTTTTGTACATATCCTTATTCACAGGATTGAAATAGCCAGTAATCGCCGTTGTAACTATAATGTATAGCATTCTGTTATACAGTTTCTCTTCAAGTTTATCTTTGTTTTGGCTTCTTTGGATAAACTGCTCTATATATTCAAAACACCGAACTATTAAATAATAGTTCTCCTCACTTGGAGTGTGAGATATCGAATTCTCATTATATGTATAATGGAGCAAAGGCTTATCCAAGTAATATGCGCTTTCCAATTTGTCAAAGAGATCCATATTGAATACAATACCTTCAGCCCCCTGTTTTAGTGCATTTATATGTCGAATATCATTTTTTCTCAAAAATGATCTACCAATTAATTTTGAAAAAGCCTGTGCGATCCTTCCGTTGAAGTCTAACACTCTTATCTGTAATTCCTTACAATCTTCTTCTGAAAAAGAAGTATCACCGTCTCCCATACTCTTTACCAATCTTCTGCCGTGAGAAAATTCGGTATATTGATTCCAAAACACAAGTTGAACTTGTTCCCGTTTTGCAACTGAGTACGCCGTTTCACACGCATCATTCTCCAAGTAGTCATCTCCATCCAGAAAAGTAATGTATTCCCCTTGGGCTGCGTCAAACGCTGTGTTTCTCGCAGCAGAAAGACCTTCATTCTGTTTATGTATCACCTTAATCCTAGGATCTTTTTTGGCATACTCATCGCAGATTTGTCCGCATCTGTCAGGCGATCCATCATCAACAACTACAGCTTCAATATCCTCAAGCGTCTGATTGACCACACTGTCTAGGCATTGCCTTAGTAACTTTTCAGGAACCTTATACACTGGAATCAAGATACTGACCCTTGGTATTTCCAATAGTTTTTTATCAGTCATAGTTGTTTCTCCGTTACCCTTAATTCATATTCCTTCGTGTGTTTCATGGCCTTCCTCACATAAACCAACGAAGCCGCAATACAAGAACATCCATAGTACAGAAAACAATAAATTACAATAAAATCCAATGCCTCAAATATCGAAGCAATCAAAATTGCAATTGGAAGTAAGCCACCAATCCCCAACTCAGCCTCAATTCTTACTCGAAAGCTACCGACCTGACTATGATCTGTCCGGATATCATTTTCTAATTTTATAATTCCCTTATCAGCCATGTTTCGCTCGGTATTTTTATACTTTTGATAAATCAGGCGCATCAGGCTGTCGGAACTTGATGCCAATGCGCCTACCAGTATAATCCACGGGGATCCTTTCGACACCAAAAGACCACCTTCATAATATACAGCAATCCCCATCATTGAACACATAAGACCAACCAGTATGTAACTGCTTATCCCATCTGCAAACTCACCAAAAGGCTGACTCTTGACACTTCTAGCCAGATTTCCATCTGTACAGTCCAAAATAAGCCATAAATTTATTAAAATCGCTCCTATGATATGCAGTGTGTGGCTGACCGGCAAAAAACAGAGACAAGCTACTACACCGACTATCGCGGAAAAATAGGATACTGCATTTGCTGATATCCCGGCGTTAGCGGCTACAGCAGCTACGCTAAATGCTGCTTTTCTATAAAAAAGTCTACTCAAAATAGGATCTTTCTTTCTTTTCCATTCTGGCATTCCATCTTTAAAATATTTCGCTGTATATTTCATCACGCAATCCTCCATCAATGCTTATCATGTAAGTCATACTTGATCTGCGTGGTGCTAATCTCAGGAGTACGCGGCAAATACACCACATCAACACCCTCATCCTTCAGAAAATCGAATTTTCCCTGCCAGTCATCGCCCATAACAAATGTATCAATGTGATACTCATGTACATCTGTTTTCTTCTGCTCCCAACAAGTCTCCGGAATAACGAGATCAACATAGCGAATCGACTCAAGAAGAGTTTTTCTTTGATCGTATGTGAAGTAGCATTTCTTTTGTTTTTCGTTCCAGTTAAATTCATCTGTGGACAGAACCACGACAAGATAATCTCCAAGTGCCTTTGCTCTTCTCAGCAAATTGATATGACCATAGTGAAGAAGATCAAAAGTTCCATAAGTGATTACTCGCTTCATAAAATTGCCCTACCTTTCAAATTTGTGTACATACAATCCGATAGGTATGGCTTACAATTCAACGAAAACAGCGCAAACGTTTATTTATACTGTCTCTCTCGTATCTTCTTGAAGATGCTCTGTGGCATTAGCCCAATCAAAACCGGCTTCAGTACATACGGCAACGCCTTTGGCAACATACCTAATTTCCTGTAGCCAATGAACCGAACCTTTGCCTCATCCAGCCTATACTTCATCGGACGATATTTCTTATTGTCATTCACAATCCGATATTGATAGAGCATCTTCTGGATATTGCAGCCTTTATAGCCATTCGCATACATCCGCATGAACATGTCATAATCCTCACAGCGTCTTGTTTCTTTCGCAACACGATAACAGCCGGAACTAATCAGTGCATCTTTTCGCATCATCACCGTGGGATGAGCAAATGGACTGTTCCACAGAAATGATTTCTTATCAGGGAATTCTACGTTCGTATATGTGCCCCAGAAACCGCTGTCATCAAACACTCTGGCATTCGTCCCGACCACGGCATATTCCAGATGGATATCCAGAATCTTAACCTGTTCCTGAAACCTTGTCGGCTCGGAAATGTCATCATCATCCTGACGAGCGATATACTCGCCTGTGGAAGCCTTGATGCACCGGTTCAGGGCATACGCCAGCCCCCTGCCCTGCTGATAGGATATAACCTTAATTCTTGAATCCGACTGGGCGACCTCGTTCAATAGCTGAAGCGTGTCATCTGTAGAGCCATCATTGCATATGATGAATTCCCAGTCTGTAAATGTCTGCTTAATTATGGAGTCAACACTCTTTTTCAGGAGTTGAGGATTTTTACAGTTATAGACCCCCATGATTACCGATACCCTTGCCATCACTATCTGACCTCGCTACACTGAGCGTCTGCTGTGGCTTCCCCTGTAGTTTCTCTTCGGATTTCTGTAATCCTACTGCTCCGATCCGCAGTCACTACGCTTCCTTTCGGAACACACCCATCAACCACACACCCTGCGCCAATCACACAGTTGTCAGAAATATCGGCACCTTTTAGAATTATGACCCCACTGCCAATCCAGCAATGTCCACCAATATGAACCTCTCCGTTGGAATAGCCCTGTTCTTTTATAGGCTTATCCTCATGGAATCGGTGATTATGGTCATAAATCTTTACACTCTCTCCAAAGA
>ERZ894240.1186-NODE-1186-length-17512-cov-108.264307_pt1 | contig 17512 bp, 11 predicted proteins | sample MGYA00380298_ERZ894240 | MGnify/ENA primary metagenome ERZ894240 (study PRJEB32331, sample SAMN06328419) | human gut metagenome | biome: human gut microbiome; feature: stool | host: Homo sapiens | collected 2014-06-27 ...
GCGCTACATGTCACTATCCGTCTTTTCCGATTTTAAACATAGGAACTTGTTTTTTTAGAATTTACTAATATTATTGTTTTCTTTGACTATTGCTGATTATACTGCAAAGATGCTGGGCAATTCTGGAAGAAATTGGGAATTTGACTCCAAAAGTGGATAATAAATTCTATATTTGCGATTTTAACATTAAAAAGAGCAGATTACTAATGAACTTATACTAATATGGTACAGGAACTGGAAAAACGCACCCGTATTGACGTAGCCGATGTGCTGCGCGGACTCGCCGTTATGGGCATCATTGTATTACATTCCATTGAACACTTTAATTTCTATTCATTTCCCGATACGGGCACTCAGAGCGCGTGGCTTAACTTTTCAGATAAAGCCATTTGGGACGGACTCTTTTTCATGTTCGGAGGAAAGGCTTATGCTGTGTTTGCCCTGCTTTTTGGGTTTAGTTTCTTTATTCAGGATAATAACCAGCGTATGCGTGGCAGTGATTTTCGTTTGCGTTTCTGCTGGCGATTGATATTATTATTCATTCTTGGCAATATAAATGCGGCCTTTTTCACGGCTGAAGTATTGGTGCTCTATTCTTTAGTCGGATTCATTTTACCACTTACCTGCCGGCTGAAAGATAAATGGCTGTTTATTCTGGCATGTGTGCTTCTGATACAGCCATTGCCACTTTTTTATGTGATATATGCCTGTGTAGACCCTTCTTTTGTTACTCCTTCTATTCCGACAGGTAGTTACTGGGGAGCGGCTTTCCAGGTGCAGAGTCACGGTACATTTCTTGAAACCCTGCGTGTGAATTTGTGGGAAGGGCAGATTGCCAGTCTTGCATGGGCTTGGGACCATGGACGTGTGTTTCAGACTGCCGCTCTTTTCCTGTTCGGCTTGTTGATAGGACGTCGGGGACTTTTCCTGAAGGAGAATCTGAAGTTCTGGAATAAGGTACTTTGTGGTGCTCTTATCGCTTTCTTCCCTCTGTATGGATTGGGCAATATGTTACCGGACTTCATTGCTAATAAGTCTATTCTCAGCCCCTTGTTACTTATCATAACTTCCCTGTCCAAGTTTGCATTTATGCTGGTATTGGTGTCGGGTGTTATCTTTGCTTTTTATCGGACAAACCTGCACGACTGGTTGATGAAGATTACTCCTTACGGTAAGATGAGCCTTACAAATTATATTACCCAGAGTATTATTGGTTCGTTGTTGTTCTATAATTGGGGACTTGCGCTTCACTCTCAGTTGGGTATAACAGCCAGCTTCCTGGTAGGAGTAGTGCTCTTCATCGTGCAGCTCGCTTTCTGCCGGTGGTGGATGAGCCGTCATGCGCACGGGCCGCTGGAATATTTGTGGAAGCGGGCGACTTGGTTGAAATAGAAAAAATTAGGTTCGGCAATAGAAATCTTTATTCATATTTTAAATATATATATTTGGAGTATGCTATGATTTCTATTGCTTGTCTTTTTTAATTTTTTTTGTTGATTCAATCAGCTCATTGATATTGCTATCATTACGGTACAGATTAAAAATCTCATATTGTTCTTCTGCTATTTTTTTAGCATTCTCTGCTGAAATATGTCCTGAGTTTTGTAATACTTTTCGCCCGGTGAATGTGAGGAAGTTGTTTAGTTTTTCTTCCCAGTCAGACATATACATTGGAATATGTTGCATAGCCTGGTCTTCTGCATAATCTAAATACATATTTACAATACGGTTGAGAACTTTAATTTCATCCTCATTCAGATAGTTTTTGGCAACATCAACATCTTTTTTACGGACTTTAGCCCCTTCAAAAGTGGTTAATCCCATATTATCTTTCATTGCATTTGCACGCTCTGCTATTAATTCGGCAGCAGTGTGCCCATGTACGCTATAGTGTAGCTTGTTCTGCACTGTTTTGAAAAATAATTTAGCTTTTTCATCATCTTTGTCGTAATCGATAGAAGTCTTGTATATCTCTTTTATTTTTTCGTAAAATCTTTTTTCTGAGGCACGAATATCACGAATGCGCTCAAGTAATTCATCAAAGTAATCTATTCCGAAAGGTTTTGGGTTTTTTAGACGTTCATCGTTCATCACGAATCCTTTCTTAGCATATTCTGTCAGTACCTTTGTTGCCCAATTTCTAAAATGAAGACCTACTCGTGAACGTACTCGATAGCCAATGGCAAGAATCATATTGAAATCGTAATGAAAAGGTTCTCTTGAAACCTCACGTTCGCCTTCTATTTGAACTATTCGGAATTTCCTAATAGTTGCTTCTTCATTTAATTCACCGTCAGCTATAATATTTTTGATGTGCTCATTTATTGTAGCAGTTGATACCTGATATAAGTCGGCCAAGGCTTTTTGGGTCATCCAAATATTACCATCACTGAAGTATACATCTATTTTTGTATCTCCTTTTTCATTTTGGTAAATAAGGATTTTACCAATATTATTATCTTTATCCATGTGCGTACTTTGATAGTAGTGCAAATATAAAGAATAATATTTGATATTGGTGAATTCAATAGTTCGTTAATTTCTGAATTAACAAATAAAAAGTAGGTCAAGTCCTGCAAATTCATTACAAGAGCAGAGAGCTTATACTAATATGGTACAGGAATTGGAAAAACGCACTCGTATTTGTATGGATTGGGCAATATGTTGCTGGACTTCATTGCTAATAAGGCTATTTTTACTCCTTGCGGTAAGATGAGCCGTCATGCGCACGGGCCGCTGGAATATTTGTGGAAGCGGGCGACTTGGTTGAAATAAAGTATCATTCTGCACCCGCTATTTTTGAGAAAATGTTCTTTCCGTTCTTTCAGAACTCTCTGGATTCCCTGTTCATCGGCATTACGGCTGAAACCTCCAGCCTTATAGTTGCTTCAGGTATCTTTCAGCTGAAGCACCGATGAACAGGGGGATCGGGAAAAACTGAAAGACTGCAGGAGGAAAAAGAACACTTAATGTATTGAATAATATCTGAAAACAAGTAATGTTGTGATCCGGAACAAGTAATGTTGAGAATGATTACATTGCTTGTTCTTATCCACAACAAGCAATGTAATTTCAGGCAAGTCCGATTCCGTTGACTTTAACGTCTATATATCGGTGGTGTTGGATATATAGATACTGCACATCCGATATATAGATGCAACACGTTCGATATATAGATGCGACACGTCCGATATATAGATGTGTCATGTCCGATATATTGATATTCCTTTCCATATCATAATGCAGGTTTATTATAGATATTTCTCCCACAGATAGCGGAGCGGACTGAGTAAATACGCAGTTACGCTCCGTTCATTTGCTATGCTAGGGAGTTCTTCTTTAAAGCTCAATGGTTTACTGTAGGAAGTGCATGAATGTCTAAAATTCTAAAAAAAACGACTGTCATTTTATTGTCTAAAATAATTAAAGTAGAGTCTAATTTTTAAATATGAAAGTTGCTTTTATTGGCATATTACCGGAAGAGAAACTATTAGCCGACACCTTATTCGGAAAATATGAGCTTTCGACTAATACAGTAACTTTCTTAGTGCTATCCAATATTATAGTGGCAGCTTCTTGATTATCTAGAAACATTTTCAAATTAGGACTAATTTCCTGTTCGTTATGGATTAGAATACCATCAGCTTTATATTGAAATGGAGTTATATCGGTGGTATATATATCGTAATACACATAAATATGGGCATTTGTATCTATAAAAATCCCATCTTTAGTTTCATATTTTACGACAACATCCAACATTCTCTCGTTTAGAATTCCATTTTCTTCTTCATTATTATGGCAACTATACAATAATGGAATTAATAACAGTACTATTATGGAATATTTGTTAGCATTCATGTCATTTAAAATATTGGTCCAGGTGCAATATAAATTCTATACCATCCAGTTGTATATTGGGGAGACATATTTAAGAAGTAAGGAGGCTCTCTCTTTCTACTAGGTGGCCATTTCATAGCAGTTGTATCTTTTAGGATAGGATCTCCAAAATTAACAATAACTTGTCCTAGCTCATCATTTCCTACAGTTGTTGTAACTTCATAAGTAACATTTCGACTGACTCTCCCACTAGCCCCGAATTTGGGCCCTATTTTGAGGGATTCTTTTTTCCCCATGTCATAATCAAAATTAGCCGCAAACTCAGTATCTGTAGAAGTAAGTTGGCGAATTACTTGAACTGCATCAACTTCTTCTATTGATATTTTTATACTACTACTATAGTCTTCAAGATTCCAAGGGAACAAAGGTATTGGATCTGTAAATAAAACTCTTTTGAGCGTCATAGAAGAAATCGTGTAAACATCATCTCTAACACTTTCTCCTCTTCCTCCTTCTGTATTTCTTCCACCTGTAATGCCGAATAGATCAGTGGCTTTAACTCTGAAATAAGTTATGAGTTCATTGCCAACTGCTGTTTTGGAGCCAACATAGGTTTTAACTTGAAATTCAAATTCTCCATCAGTCCAATGTCCACCTTTGAATTGAGGGTCATCTGATTGCTCACCAATTTTTTTTATTATGCCATCTGGATCACTGAGCATTTCGAATCCCCAAATGTATTCTCTATATTGGTTATTAAAAGGACCGTTAGGATTTGATGAATAAATTCCATAATAGACGTAATCTCTTTGCCAGCCATTAGCACTTTTTTTATATGCCTCTTTTAATATTTTAAATCTAGGATCCATCTTGGGAATATATTGTCCTTCGCCAGGTCGTGTAGAAGATCCTCCATTTCCCCCTGTCCGGTTAGATTTCGTTTGCATTGTATTATTGAAAGCATCATTTACAAACATTAGTTTAGCATTCAATTCATTTCCTGCTATTTGCTTTGTTAATGGAGAGTTATTGGCAACAATACGTTCATTTTCTTTGATGACGACTACCGGAAACAGTGGGATTTCATTTGGTGCAAGTATTCTTTCATTTTCAAATTCGTCAACTATGGGTACTTCATTAGAGGAGGATAAACGAATAGCTACCTTAGGAATCATATCATTGGTATCCCATATTTCCGCAGAAAAAGCCTCTTCGGGTAACTCCGGTACATATATAGTAAGCGTTGGCAATGAGTTTATAATGATGGATAAAGAATCTTCTGAGATATATTTCAAAAGACTTTTTTCAATAGTATTTCCATTGCGATCTTTACGTTCTTTTATAATTTGGTATAGTACGTCGTAATCATAATTAATTTTTTTAAGGGCTTCTTCTTTAACAATATCTCTGATATCTTTATTCTCTGATAGAATTTTGGCAAAAGCATATCCAAACTGTTTTTTTAGCTGATCTTTAGATACTGTAGCTTTCACCTCTATCGTAGGACTTGTAGTTAATTCTTCTTTATTACATGAGGAAATACAATACATAACTCCAAATAAGCAAACTAATGCTAATAGGCGATAGTTGACTGCTAGATTCTTTAATTTTTTCATGATATATTGTGTTTAAATGGTTGTATAGTATTATAAAGGTAAATATCGTATATATTCAGTTTTATTGGAAATGATGTTTAAATAATAAATTTACCTTGTAAACAAGTATCATCTGAAGAGATTTCTATATAATATGTACTTGAATTTTGTAAGGTTAGGTCAACAAAAGCTGTTGCCGGACTCATGTATTCTTGTGAATAAACGGTTTCACCAGTATCTTCTTTAACAATCTTAATAGTAACTGTTGGCATCACTTCCTTAAAAGATACAGATATTACTTTATTACATAGGTAGGCATGCGCAGGCTGAGGAATGAGACTGCGCGTTTTGGGGACATTTTCTTGGTCTGTATTATTGTCTTTTTTTATATCCTTATAGAGAGTAATTTCCAAACCTTGAATAAAGTTTTGGGCATAAGTCGACATTCCCCAGGCAAAGAATGAGATTAGAATGAATAATAACTTCTTCATATTCTTCGTTTTTTAGTTATTAATATCGCAAATTTAGCGAAGTTTTATTCTAATCAAATGTATCAAAAGTGTATCATTTTTCGAGATAGAGTCTTTTTTAGGGGTATAATCCTTCTTAAAATGGGATAATTTAGTAAATTTCAAGGAAATCTCTTAGTTTACTTATATCAGACGGACAGCTGATTTTCTTTTTAATTTCTTTTTCTTTTCTATAGATGGTGCTTCGGGTTAACTGTATTAGATATGCTAAATTTGCTATAGGAAAATCTGTTAGAAAGAGGCAGCACAGATGTCTTTCTTTCTTTGATAATTTGTACTGGGTGCTCAACCGTGTGATGACTTTATTCCAGCGCATATCTGTTTCGACTATTAGGCACTTCCAGTCCTCTTCGGATAGGCGCTCGTCTGATTTGTCACAGGCTTTATAGGAGGCTATTATCCGCTCCATTTTTGCAGCAATCTTTGAATGCTCAAATACTTCTTTTGCCAACGCATTTCGTTCCTGCTGAAAAGCATTCAGTTCTTGCTGGAGTTGCTGTTTTTTCTTTTCATCGGCTTGCTGTAGATTTATTTCTTGCTGTAGTGTAGTGATTACTATGTCTTTTTTCTTTAGTTTGTTTCTTACCTGTAGGTATCTTTCTTGTAATTCTTGCTGTTCTTGCTTTAACTGCAACTGATTTTGTTCCAAATCGTGCGCTTTCTGTCGGTGTTTGTTTAGAATGATACAGCCGATTATAATGATGAAAATGAGTATGGCGCTTGCTGTGATTAATATAAACTGTTTATGCTTGTCGTAACTCAGAGTGTTCGTGTATTGTTGTTCTGCTACCTTTTTTTCTGCGTTAAGTATATCATTACTTTGTTGTGCTGCATGCAGACTATCCAAATAAAGCGTATACTTATCAGTTAACGTAAGCGACTTTTCTAAATCTCCTTGTATTTGGGCTATTTCGGCCAAGCGCATATAGGCACTGGCTTTGGTGCCATATCCTGTGGTCAATAAGCTTTTATTGATGTATATAGTAGCGGAATCATATTTCCCGATTTTAAAATAAGCATCACCCAAAAGTAAAAAAGCCCTATAGCATCGGGTGGTGTCTTCTCTTAAGGATATATTTAGTTTGGCATATCGAATAGCTTTTTCTTTTTGTTTCATATGGCTGTATAGTGAACTGAGTGAAGCGGCAACGTTAGCTTGTATGTGTTTGTAGTGTGGAGTACTTGTCATATTAAATGCTTTCAATAATTTTTTTTCTGCTACAGAATAATATGCTATTCCTTTCTCTATATTAATTTTTCCCTGAAACGTCAGTGCATCCGCCCAAAGGCTTGTATCATTTCGCTGTATTGCCAGTTGCTCAGCTAATTGATAGATGGAGTCTGCTTCTTCTACTAAGTCTTGCAGATAATATAGGTATCCGGCATGATTGTATATTAATCCCAATAACTTCTGATTTTTTGCTTTCTTTGCTAATGGAATGGCTGTCAGATATTCCAGAACCGCTTCTCCGCACAAGTTTGCATCCCTATATATACATCCTTTGTAATAATGAGCTTTAGCCTGCATAGCCACCTCCCCGATGGAGTCGTAATACGGTATAGCGATCTGTATCAGTGAATCATCCGTCTGCACGATATAGTTTTTATCCCTTGCTTGAGTCATTAATAAAGCATAATAAGCCCGATCCGCCTGTGTGCTCAATTGCTGCGGTTCTATGGTTTGCAGCATGTGCAAAGCACTGTCCGGATATTCTTCCATTACTGAATCGGCTTGCGCTAATAAGACATAAGAATCGTGTTGTTGGGCACACGATGTGAGCGAGAGAAGCCATATTATTATATAGAGTGCATGTTTCATTTTGACTGTTATAAAGTTAGGTGTCTACAAAAGTATCCTTTTTTGGAGAAATATTACTAATCTGATAGTGCTTTTTTAGTCGTATTGAAATAATTTGCATTTTGTCATTTTGTATTTTTAGTTGACTGAGGATGCTCTATTTTCGCCCAACCGTTCGTTGAAATGAAAATATGGAAGTGAAAAGGAACAAGTGGCAGATTGATAGTGAAATATCGAAATGTTTACGTTTGTTTTGGATAGAAAACTTCTTCAAAAAGTACACTTATAGGTGAAAGTTATGATGCCAATAGGTCCACTACCTATAAGTAGTAACCCTTTTACCCGTAAGTAGTAACCCTTTTGCCTATAAGTAGTAACCTTATTGACCGTAAGTAGTAACCCTTTTCTGCATAAAGAGCTTTCTAATCTGCAAGTATATGCAATAATGGGGTATCTTTATGCTCTATTTATTCGTAGAATACTCTGGGATGTAAATTTTAAAACTGATGTGTGCTACTTAAAACATGAATATACTGTCGTTCTGAAGGTAAAACAATCGATGTTGTGTCTTTTGTGTATTTGAAAGCTGTCTTCCTTTATAGGTGTAAATTTAGCCACCGCCATCTGACACGGCAGCTAAATTTATAGGAACTGTTTCCTTTATTTATCGGTGGTAGGCGTCAGCAAGTATTTCAACTCTTCCAGTTGATAAACACTTGGCATATAATGCCCGTTGATGACAACTGCCGGAGTATGGCTGACGTTATTCCGTTCGCAATACTCTTGTTGTTGTCTCCAAAGCAGCTGTGCAACATCGTTGATGTTGTATCTTTCCACATCCGGTATCTCCTGAATTTCAAACCATTCTTCCAGCAGGTAAGTAGCTTTATCCCAACCTTCTGAGAGGTAAGCACTGAGAATGGTTTGTGCTATATGTGCGCCCAGGCGGTCGTTTGTATAGATAACCAGTGAGATGGATATGTCTGCTGATATTTCCCGGATGTGGTGATGTACCTTAGCGCACGCTTTGCAATTGGGGTTTACCACTACCATTAACCTGTCTTTTGTGCTATCGGCAGAGTTATGCAGAGCTATATCCGGGTGGATCATCGTTCTGACTTTAGGCTTCAAAGCCAGAAGTTTCTGAAAAGTGATCGGGTTGAGCAGACCGGATAACTTGCTTTTCAGAAAGTGTTTCTCCTTGTCCGAAGAAACAAGTGCTTTAGCCTGTATCCAGAAAATCACGCAGATAGTGCTGACTGCAATCATTGAGAAAAGAATTCGGATTGAAAACCTCCATTCGAAATTATTCCTTATGATATAAAGTGCTACGGCAGTCAGCCAGACCGAGAAGGTGGTGAGCATACAAAACAGGCATGCTTTACGAATAAAGAATATCTGATATATGATGGAATATAAGGTGAATGCAATTGCAATGAAAACAGACAAGGCTGCCAGAAGATGGAATTCCTTTGGGCAGACAGCTGTGAAAAAGAACATGGTTGTGAAATACATCCACGATAATTCTCCAATACCTATTCCTGCAATATTTGCACCTTTGGATTTGAGTACCTCATTACAATCTATAACTTTCCCTATGTGGCAGAAGCGGTGTAGAAAGTGATTATCTACCATTTCTCTGTATAGAATGATAGTAGAAATGAGAATACCACAGACCAGCGCGGAAAGGTAAAGTGGTAATCCTGTGGGGTAGTTTCTACTCCAGATTGAAGAAAAAACTAAGAGGACGGATATAATTCCCGCAATCAGTATCCTATGTTGCCGGCACATATAATGAATATTGCTGAGCAAGCAGTGAGATTCACAGACTGTTTTCGAAGTTGTTTCGCCAAACAGGACAGTTCCTGTCCACTGGTGCGCAAATAGCTTTCTGCTTATGGGCATGTGGCTGACTTCGGCAGTCGTGATGATGAGCCGGTCCGGTTCTATCTTTTCGACAAGGCAGAATGTGGAATGGCTTGTTTCCAATTGGGTGATAAACGGACCGTGCAACTTCTCCAGATACTTCGGTTGAAGTTGGTAAACTACGTTATTTACATGAAGTGCGTTTAAGGCATCGCTGATACCTTGCATCGTGTTGCCCAACGGACTGTCGAGCAAACGGCATACGGTAGTCCTGCTCACTTTTACGGTCAGTGACCGTAAAAAGTGATGGACTACTTCACTGGTGGCATTGTCAACTCCCAGCATAGTCTTGATTTATAGTTAAAGTTTAGGTTAGGTTCTTTGTTAAAGTGTAAAGTATCCGCTCAACCGGGCTTCTCCCAGTTCAATTTCCAGGTAGTATTCTCCCGGCTCTGTTGCGTTTAAATCAATAGTGATAAGCGTAGGATTAATACTTGTTCCGGAATAAATATTTGCTCCAGAGGCATTTGTAATTGTAATACTTGCCGTAGGTGCATCACAGTTGAAAACTACAGTGACTATATCATTATTAATATAGGCACTGGCGGGTTGGATAATGATGCTCCTGGCTACTGGTCCTCCTTCTTTGGGACCTGCCGGGTTCAGAGGAATCTCTCTTTCATCATCATTGGTCAGAAAGAAATTTTGGGCGTGCAAAGATGTGCTACCCATAACTACTGCTAATACGAAAAATACAAATAATAACTTTTTCATAAGATATACTTTTAATTTGTTATGACGGTGGCAAATTTAGAGAGAATTTCTCCAATAAAAGTGTATAAAAAGTGTAGAAATGTAGAGAATCATCTTGCTGTTGGAGCATTTTTCCCTATTTTAATAGAAATTGTTCTAAGAAATCGCGGAGTGAAATTGATTTATCAGTGCATTTCATCTTTTGTTCCAGTATTCTTTTGCCTTTTTTATATATGGCATCCCTACTACATTCCATTAGGTATCTGAAATGACTGGTGGGTATATCTGTTAAATGCAGGCAACAAAGACATATCTCATCCTGAGATAAGGGATACTTTGCAGCTAAGCGGATGGTAATGTTATTCCAACGTACATCAGTTTCTGCTATTAGTTGTTTCCAGTCTTCTTCATTGAAATGTTCGCTTGATTTATCTGTTTTTTTATATGCTTGAATAATTCGCTTCATCTTTACGTGAACCTCAGAATGTTCATAAGATTCGTTGAGCAAGGCTTGGCGCTCTGTTTTCAGTCTATGCAGTTCTTCTTTTAAACTGTCCCTTTCAGCTTGATTGTTGTTGTGCCGTGCTATTTCTTCTTGCAAAAGATTGATTTGTTCGTTCTTCTGTTGGAGTAAATCTTCTAATTTCTTATTTAGCTCTATTTCCTTTTGCTCGAAATTGCTTTTTTCCTTCCTATGTTTTTTCCATAAAATGAAGAATAACGATAGGAAAATCGCTATTCCGGTGATCATATAATAATAGAATTGGTTTAAATTAGCTTTGTATTCTAATTGTTTACGTTGTATTATGATATTTTTCTCAGTTGTGACAATTGCTACATTCTGTTGTTTTTGTTGAACACGATTCAGATAGAAAGAATATTTTCTTTCCATTTCGAGTGCTGTTTCTAATTTCCCTTGCTTTTTTGCTATATCAGCTAAACGCATATAAGCACCAGCCTTTGTGTATTCATCTTCACTGCAAAGGCTTTTATTTAGATAAATGGATGCAGAATCATATAAGGCTGTTTTGTAGTAGGCATCACCTAAAACTAAATGAGCCCTATCTAAGGTGTTTGAAGTTTCTTGATTGTTGAGGTTTAACTTGGCAAATTCTACAGCCTTTTCTCCCATATTCATGCGTCCATACAGTAGACTTAATGAATAAGCTGTTTTAGCTACCATCTTTTTTTGAGCAATATGGCGTGATATTTTAAAAGCGTGAAGTATCTTCTGTTCCGCTTCATGGTAGTACTCTTTTCCTCTGTCAATAGCAATCATACCCCGTTGTGATAAAGCATCTGCCCAAAGACCGGAATCTTTTTCTTGAATAGCTATTGTCTCTGTAATTTGATAGATTGAGTCAGCCTGTTCATATAATTTCTGTAGAAAGTATAGGTTGGCTATATTATTGTATATATATCCGGTTAGCTTATGGTCAGAAGCCTTTTGAGCATAAGATATAGCAGTGAAAAATCTGCCTAAAGCTTGTGGATAGATTTCTCTGTTCCTCCAAATGCATCCCCAGTAATAATGTGCTTTTGCCTGCATAGATGTACTTTTAATGGAATCATAATATTGCACTGCTATACGTATAAGAGAGTCATTTTCTTGGAATATGTAGTTCTTATCTTGTACTTGTGTCACTAATAAAGCATAGTATGCCCGATCTTCTAATGAGTTAAGTTCTTCTGGTCGAATCTTTTCTAAAAAATATAAGGCGCTGTCCGGGAACTTTTGCATGAGAGAATCAGCTTGTACAAGTTGGGCGTTCGGACTGGAACGGGTACAAGCCGCTAATATGCAATATGCGAGTAATAGCGCAGCTAAGACAGTGGCTTTCATTGGTTTATCATTTGTTGTTGCAGCCTGCAAAAGTACCCGTTTATAATGATAAAACAATGTAATGTCGGTCTGTAAAATCAATAGCCCCTATTCCTGAAAGGAAGTTCAGAAATAGGGGTTATTGATTTAAAGTATGTTTTTTTGTCAGGTATGTAACTCCAGAACAAAGCGGCAACCCTTGGTATAGCTACTGTCCAATGTCAGGCTACCATTCATTTTTGTGGCAATCAGAGAGCAAATGGGTAATCCTAAACCATCCCCTTCTGTAAGGTCTTTCACTTTGGTGAAAGGTTTAAACAAGTCTGCTTGTTCCTCTTCGGCAATACCACTTCCCGTATCACTGACAATGAATTGGTGGGTGTGTGCTCCGCGTTTTTTAAAGTCTAACCAGATTTTACCACCTTCAGGGGTAAACTCGGCTGCATTATTCAGCAAATGGAGCAGAATACGTTCAAGTTGCTCCGGATTGGTCTTGACACTGAGTTTCGGTGCGTTCACGGCAGTAGCTATGTCTGATTTCAAGCCGCTTTTGATCTTATCCATAACACTTTCACAGAAAGTATTAATATTGATTTCACGCATTTCGTAAGCTTCAGAGAGTGTACTTTCCAAATCGGACAACTCCTGAATGTGTTCGGCAAAGCCTTTCAGCGCACGGACGCCCGGTAAGGTAGTATCCAGAGTATTCAGTGTCGGTTCCATTTGTGAGGATATATTCTGGATAAACTTAGTTTTCAGTTCATTGTGCTCATTGGCTATCTGGATAGCTTTCTTTTGCTTCCGGGTAAGAAGGACAAAACGCAGCAATACGATACCGGCTAATACCAGCGCGGCGGCCAGTAGCCCGGCAAGGATGCAAAGGCCGATGATAATGTACTGTTTGGCAGAGAGTGAGCTGTCTTTTTCCTCAATAGTTTGCAGGCTATCGTCATATTTACGTTTCAGCACGTTCAACTCATCCTGGGCAGTAAGAGCTTTTACAGAGTCAGTCCAAAGGATATATTTGTCGTACGTACGGGCTACCAGTCCGGCATTGTTTGCCTTACGGGCAATATCGATCAGGGTTTTATATGACTCGTCTACCTTTGCATAATTCTTCTGTTCCTTATATTGACCGATCAGACGGTTGATATAAGCGTCTCCTTGCGAGTTCATCCCAAAGGTATAGTAGTAATTGGCCTGGGTATAAAGCAAATCATTGCTGAGTGAATCATTTTTGGCTGCCTTGGCTGTCTCTTCCAATTTGGCCAGTTGTTCTTTGGCACGGGCGGGATTCTTGAGGTTGATATACATTTGCAGGCGTTCCTTATTGATACGGAAACGCAGGTCGGGCATCGTCTTGCCACTTTTCTGCTCACCGTCTGTAACCAATAGTTCGGCACCGCGCAACAGTTCAAAAGCTTCTTTATAATAGTTTTCCCGATGGTAGAGGGCACTGGCGTTGACACCGCATTCTACTGCTTTATCATACTTTGCCTGAGAGGAAAAAGCATTGTAAGCCTGGAGGAAAAGATAGCGGGCTTTGATATATTCTTTTTTTGCGAGATTTTCCTGTGCTTGTTTCATTAGTTCATCGGCACGGTTCTGTGAATAGGCTTGGCTGCAGATGCAGAAAGCGGCTAAGAAGAGTAGGGTAATTATCTTTCTCATATATGATTCATTTTATTTGCTTACAAAGTTAAGACATTCTTTTGTAGGTTGTACAAGAAAAGTGCTTAAAAACTTGGCTTACCTTATTTTTTTGATGGTTAGGGTACATGAAATTATATCCTGTTCCGTATGATCTCCGTACCAGCTCCGTGTTATCTCCGTATCTTCTCCGTATCCGCTCCGTACCTTCTCCGTGCCTTCTCCATACCATAGAGTACGGAGCGACTACGGAGTAACTACGGAGCGGGTACGGTGCAGGTACGGCTCGGGTAGGGCAGATGTCAGGGATTAGTATTTGAAACTGCTTCCTCCCAGGAATTCGCGCAGAAGTGATGTCGGCGGGATTTCCTTATCTTGTATCGGAGTAAAGTATTTGATGAATTTCAGCAATCGGTATGCTTCGGCATACTCCGGACAGTTGCGTGGCACACTGGTCAGTATGGGTTCGGCATGGCAACGCAGTACGGCAAACTCAAACAACAGTGCTGAGTTGAACATCACATCGGCATTTTCCTGATAAGGGAAGATCCACTTGTCTTCTCCGGCCCGCACACTGGGCCAGCGGGAAATAGTTTCCCGAGCCGAGTAACCACGGTAATTGAAGTCACGGATGATACGGCGCAACAAGCGGTTGTCTGTTGTGGGAATCCAGTTGTGATCGTCCAAAGAAATGGTAGTCAGGGCGGACACATAGATTTTGTATTTATTCTCTGCCGGTATCTGCGGGGTGAGTTCAGGATTCAGTGCATGAATGCCTTCCAGAATGAGGATCGTGTGCTCGTCTATGCGTAACTTGTCCCCTTTGTATTCCCGTTGTCCGGTAGAGAAGTTGAAGCTTGGCAGATCAATTTCTTCGCCTCTCAACAAAGCTTTCAGGTCTTCCTCGAACTTTTTGAGATCGAGTGCATACAACGATTCGTAGTCATAATCTCCGTTAGCGTCTTTCGGAGTATCTTCGCGGTTTACGAAGTAGTTATCCAGGGCTATGGGGTATGGACGAAGCCCGTTCGTCATAAGCTGTACGGAAAGGCGCTTGCTGAAAGTGGTCTTACCCGAAGAGGACGGGCCGGAGATAAGTACCAGTTTTACGCGGTTGCCATTTTCGCCCCGATTATAGATATCATCGGCAATCTGGGCTATCTTTTTCTCTTGCAGTGCTTCTGCTACGTTGATTAAATCGGTGGCATGTCCTTCTTCACAGGCGAGATTAAAGTCACCGACATTGCTTAATCCCATGATATAATTCCAACGCAGATGTTCCTTAAATACATCCAGCATTTTTTCCTGCTTGACGACTTCTTCCAATACATTAGGATTTTGCCTGTTGGGAATGCGAAGCAACAGCCCATCGTAATATTTCACAATGTCGAACAGCCAGATAAAGCCGGTGCTGGGCAGTAGATTACCATAATAATAATCAATCGTATCTTCTAATGAATAATAATAGGTATAGATAGAGCCGGAAGTTTCCAGCAACTTTACTTTGTCTGTCATTCCCCGTTCATTAAAGATGCGCACAGCTTCGGTTGTGTGGCATTCCGTGCGTCGGTATGTGATGTTTTTGTCTATGATTTCCTGCATGCGCTTTTTAATGGCGGATACATCTTCCAGCGTGATTGTGCGCCCAATGCGCAAGTTGCAGAAGTAGCCTTTGGATACAGGGTGTTCTACAAATAGTTTGCCGTCCGGAAACAATTCGTTGACAGCTTTGTACAGTACAAAGCAAAGACTGCGCACATACGTCCGCAAACCGGAAGAGTCGCGTATATCGAGGAATTCTACATCTTTATTATTGTATACCCGGAAGTTCAGCCCTTCGGATCGGTTATTAACTTTTGCACTGACAACCTGATAGGGGAAATTAAGATTAAAACCGTAATAAATATCCAAAAGTGAACTCCCGATGGGGAATTCTTTAGAAATATTATTATTTTTGCAACAAATTTGTAACATGTGTTTCATGACGTCTCCTTTTTAGGTGATTAATACGTTAAATATAGATATAATAACAGATGTGGCATAAAACCTTCTAATTAATTAAAGATGGAATATTCTTTTTATGATTTTTTAAAGCTGCTTGGCTCGCTGGCATTATTCCTGTACGGAATGAAGATAATGAGTGAAGGACTTCAAAAGTTTGCCGGTGACAGGCTCCGGAAAATTCTAACGGCAATGACTACCAACCGGGTAACCGGTGTACTGACGGGTGTGCTGATCACGGCACTGATTCAATCCTCCTCCGCAACTACCGTTATGGTAGTGAGTTTTGTAAACGCCGGACTGTTAACTTTATCCCAATCCATCGGCGTAATAATGGGAGCCAATATCGGTACTACCGTTACAGCATGGATTATTTCGGCGTTAGGCTTCAAAGTTGATATAGCTGCTTTCGCACTTCCTCTACTGGCCTTCGGTATTCCTCTTCTCTTCTCTCAAAAAAGTCATCGTAAGTCTATCGGTGAATTTATTTTCGGTTTCTCTTTCCTCTTTATGGGACTTTCCATGCTGCAATCCAATGCGCCGGATTTGAAAGCAAATCCGGAAATGTTGGCCTTTGTGCAAAGCTATACCGATATGGGATATATTTCTATTCTGTTGTTTGTGTTTATCGGTACTATTCTGACTATGATTGTGCAGGCATCGGCTGCAACGATGGCAATTACGCTTATCATGTGTGCTAATGGCTGGATTAGCTTTGAATTGGGGGCTGCATTGGTATTGGGAGAGAATATCGGTACCACTATTACTGCCAATCTTGCCGCATTGACCGGTAATACGCAGGCGAGGAGGGCTGCATTGGCTCACTTGGTGTTCAATGTCTTCGGCGTTATCTGGGTACTCTGTCTTTTCACTCCGTTTACGAGTGCCGTATCCTGGTTTGTGGAAAACGTGATGGGAACGAAAGATCCTGCCGTAGCTGTTTCATTTAAGTTATCGGCTTTCCATACTTGCTTTAATATCTGCAATGTATTGCTGCTGATCTGGTTTGTAAAACTGATAGAGCGTACGGTTTGTGCCATCATTCCGCAGAAAGAAGCAGACGAGGAATATCGTCTCCGCTTCATCTCCGGTGGTATGCTTTCTACAGCAGAGCTTTCCATTTTGCAGGCACGCAAGGAAATTCATCTGTTTGCGGAACGTACTCATCGTATGTTCAATATGGTACAGGACTTGTTGCATACGGATAAGGACGATGATTATAATAAGCTGTTCAGCCGTATCGAGAAGTATGAGAATATCAGTGATAATATGGAGCTGGAGATAGCCAATTATCTGAACCAGGTGTCTGACGGGCGTTTGAGTTCGGAGAGTAAGCTCCAGATTCGTGCCATGCTTCGTGAGGTTACGGAAATTGAAAGTATTGGTGATAGTTGTTATAATCTTGCGCGTACTATAAACCGTAAGCGTCAGACCAACCAGGACTTCACGGAAAAACAATATGACCATATTCACTTTATGATGAAACTGACGGATGATGCGTTGGCACAGATGATTGTCGTTGTAGAGCGTTCCGAACACCAAAGCATCGACGTGAATAAGTCATTCAATATTGAGAATGAAATTAATAACTACCGCAATCAGCTGAAGAATCAGAATATTCTGGATGTGAATAACAAGGAATATGATTATCAGATGG
>ERZ894240.1187-NODE-1187-length-17506-cov-6.805513_pt1 | contig 17506 bp, 29 predicted proteins | sample MGYA00380298_ERZ894240 | MGnify/ENA primary metagenome ERZ894240 (study PRJEB32331, sample SAMN06328419) | human gut metagenome | biome: human gut microbiome; feature: stool | host: Homo sapiens | collected 2014-06-27 ...
GGGGGAGGGATGCGGGATAGAATCCCGTCGCGCCTGTGATGCCGTTTTCGAGCTGGGCGCGAAACCTCAAAGCTCAAAAAGGGGGTTGATTCCTTTTTGAGTTCTTGCGCACCTGTAAAAACTGAAATGATTACACCGTTGAGCCGTGCCTTGGACATGAAAAAAGGCGGCTCCGAAGAACCGCCTATGGTAGAGCCGCCGAACTTTTTTAGAAGCTTGCCGCCGTTTGCGGTTCCGTAGAACCGCCCCCATGGGTGATAACCGCCGAACTTCCCTAGAAGCTTGCCGCTACTTGCTATGAAAAGTAAAAAAATGGTTTTGTGTCAATTAAATATTAAATATAAACAGAAAAATATTAAATATAAAGTGTTATATGCGTTATGCACAAATTGATTCCTTTCCACAAAACCCGGCGGGGCCATCCCCGCCGGGGGCGCACATCTCCATGCGCCTCAGGTCCACGCATGGGTTGGGGAGACGGGAGATCCGCCGCCCCTTTTATGCAAGGATCATCAATTGATAGGAATAAGTTTATAACCGAGTTCCCGCGCCATGACTTCAAGAGGCTGGGTGTTCCCTGTGGCTTTGAGGATTGCCATGAGCGTCTCTGCGCTGAGTTTTGCGCCTTTGCCATAGGGGTTGCACTCCCTGAGCAGAGTCGAGTAGGGTTTTCCAATGGCGGATGCTATTGCTTTTGCAGGCATATCGCCATCAATGACAAGAGTGTGGACAGATTCAATGAGTTTGATCATGATTTTTCCTGTAGTTTTTTGTACTAAAAAACTATAAAGCTTCCCTTTCCGATGAACTCTATGCTCCTAATAGATATGAAGTATTTTTCTCTCTATCTAATTTCATCCTAAAAGTGAATCCTTCTTCCTCTCTCTTCCCCGCCCTTACCAGATGCGTTCAAGCATGGTTTGAGAGTACGATTTTTCGTACTCGACCTCGTGCTATGTGGTGAATTGTCGTTTTTTATCACGTGTTACGGCCCGATATTCGCCACGCCTTCGCATGTCGGGGCTGCTCCTCCCGGCTTTTTCGTATTGTTTCCAGCCAGAACCGTTATCATTCCGGCTGGTTCAATGCGAAAATTTACAATTCCTCTTCCTTTCTCTTCCCCGGTTTGCTTTATCCGCCGGGGGCTCCGCCCTGCTCTTTTACCAATGCTCCAACGCCTTGCCGTGGTCATGGCCTTGCCGCCTGTTACGCGGGGGCTCGACGGGTACAACGCCGGGTTTGGGGGCTTCGTCGCTCTGATTGTCAAAGAACTGGCAAATGGGGTTTCCTTGTTCGTCGTGAAGATATGTTTCCATACGGAATCAAATTAGTCAAGCTAAATGTTGCCAAATAGAATCAATTAGTTTAAAAAATACCGCCAGCACCATGAAGGTATCGGCGGTCACGCCCGACAGGGCACAAAAAAGCCCCTCACGAGGAGGGGCGGGAGAAAACGAATGGATGATCAAGAGTTTAAAGAACTGGTGCTTAAGGAAATCAAGGATGCTAAGGCATTCCGTAAAAACATCAAGGATGCTCTCAAAAAAGCTCTTTATGGTGATTTTGATTTTAATGTCCTCACACCACTTGGAGAAGAGTGCCCCCATGAAAGAGAAAAATACATAAAAGCCCCTCACGAGGAGGGGCACAATAGGGAAGAAATGAATAAAGTCGAAGAACTAAAAATGCTGAAAGACCTTCTCGTCAAATGGGAAATGAAGGAAGGCGACGCCAAGAACGCCGCCCTTGGCTTGATATACGGAGGAGGATTTATTCAGTTTTTTCCTGTCGGTCGGGATAATTGCTAATTATAGCAGATATTATTTTATTATACGTATCTACGATACCAGTAGGATTGGCATTCCCTGCTCCTGCGTATGCCTTCGCCACATCAAGGGCCTTGTTAGAGATCACGTCAAAATTAAGTCCTTTGTCCCGACAAATTTCTGCAGTTGTCTTTTCCATAGAAAAAATTCCTTTTAGAAGGTTAATACATTCCCCGCTCCGGCGGGGATTTTCATTTGCCGCTACATGAAGCCGCACACATCATCAGCAAAAGCCCGTCAACATCTGTGGCAAGACCGTACAGGCAACCCTCGATCATACTGTTCACGTGGTTAAACTGCGTATCCCCGCCTTGTCGAAAGTCGGTGCGGATACCAAAGATAGGAAGCCCCTTGGCGTAGGCGTACCCGATTTCCCAAGCCGTGCCGTCATCAACCTTGAGTGCCGTCAAGCAGGGCGACAACGCAGGTACTGCAATCAATGGCGTTGCGGCATGTTTCAAAGATAAGGGCGATCGCTTCGGGGCCAGCGGCTTTGATTTGATCCGACGTGAGCAAGTCTCCCGGCCAGACCACGGAGTGCCCTGCTGCGCGTAGGCGTTCGGAAAGTTTACCATGCCACGACCGCTCCACATCTGAGAAAAGGGGCCAGCCTGATAGATTTTGCGCATACTACCTCTCTCCGCTACTTTCAGCCTACTCGCTCATCCTCATGCGATAACTAGAAAAGCTGCCATACCCACACAACTTTCCCGATAATCACGTCCTCGTAGCCTTCAAAGGGTAGCTCCTGTGGCTCATATCGAGGATTATCTGAATACAGAATAATATTACCCTCTTTGCCAAGACGTACCCTCTTCACCAAGACCCCAAAAGGAGGACGGCTAACGAGGTAGATTCCTCCTTCAATGAGGTCTTCACCTAGAGGGACTACACCTACATAGGCCCCCTTTGAGATAGTCGGCTCCATGCTATCCCCGGTCACTTTGATCGCGGCAATATCAGGAAGAAAATATTGAGGGAGTACAGGAATCGTTACCTCGGGGGTACCTGAAAAGAATTCTGAAGGGGAGCCAGCTCCGGCATGAGAAAAAACAGGGATAATCGGCAAATTGTCTCCTTCTACAGGTTCCGCAGGAGAGTGCACACCAATTCGTTTCAAAACTGGCGCTAACCCAAGCTTTTCTTCAAAGAAAAGAATCTTATCTGCAGGAACCCTTTCTCCTTTCAGTTGTCCATTGATATATTTAGATACTGTTCCACGTTCAGTGTTCAACAGTTCGGCAAGACGAGAAACGCTTCCACGCCCGCCTTCATCCACCTTTTCCTTCATGCGTTGGACGATTTCGTCCCACCGTTCTTGTTGAGTTTTCATGTGGTCATCCTTGCCAGAAAAAAATGTTTCTGTCTCGAAACACACTTGCTATTTTTGATTCTTTATGGAATCATATAAAGCATGAACGCACTACAAATTTATAAGCAACACAACCAGCTGAAATACGCTGACATTTCAAGAATGACAGGGATAACACGCTCATCTGTCTGGAAGCATTGTCATGCGGAAAAAATCCCACATGGAGCGTGTGCCGTCTACGCATTGAAGTTGGGCATTAGTTTGGAAGCGCTCATACCAGACTGTCCTCCAGCCACCCCCAACACTCCCACCGCACCCGAAGAGGTAAGTCATGCTGAATAACATCTTCCTTGGTGTTGCCGTGGCCCTCGCTATGCTTGTCGTCTTTATATCTAGCGACTAGCCCTTCCGCGCACCGCCGGGCCACGGCCTCGGGCGTCGGGTACTCCGCGACGCGGTACGCCCGCCAGCGTATCCGGGGATCCCCATGGATCAGGATGCGGACGCGCCACACGGGGACGCGCAGGATGATGAGCAAATGAACCGTTTCCATGAATGCAGGATGGGCGAAACCCCGAATCCCGGCAATTTATGAATACACGGAGGATTCACACCATGAGCATGAACTTGCGGCACATGGGGTTCAACGAAGCGCTGGACGCGGCGAAGCAGCGTTCCGGGCTGACCAACGAGGCGATAGCCAACCGCTCCTCCCTCTCCACCGCTGCCGTTTCCAGATACTTCAACAAGTACGACGACTACACGCCATCCCCCGAACTCATCCCCCTCCTGTGCCGGGCGCTCGGCAACACCATCATTGCGGACTGGATCGCGGCGCAGGTCGAGGACATGCACCCGGCAACGAACATCACCACCACGGAAGACCTCACGCGTGCGGTCATGCAGGCGACCGAGAACACGGGAATCCTGAACAAAAAGACTCTGGACGCCGTTGCCGACGGAGAACTGTCGCCTTCCGAGGCCGCCACCATTCAGGCGCAATTCAGGGCGAACGCAAAATGGAACAACGAAGCGGCGGATGCCCTTGATCCGCTGGCTGGCGGGCAAGTCTATCGCCACGGATACGGCTTTGTGACCGTCCCCGTACTGGACGGGAGCCCCAGATGAGCGGGTTGCGAATTTTTCAGAACAGGGAGTTCGGGGCCGTGCGCGTGGTCGAGTACGGAGGTGAGCCGTGGTTTGTGGCGCGGGATGTATGCGCCGTCCTCGGAACGGAGACGCGGGATCTGCCGGACATTCTGGAGCACGACGAGCAACGCCCTATTGTCGATATTATCCACACTCTGAATGATTCCACAGGATTGCGACGCGATAGCCGTATCATTTCAGAACCGGGCCTGTACTCGCTCGTCCTCCGGTCCCGCAAGCCGGAGGCCAAGGCGTTCAAACGCTGGATCGTGCATGAGGTTATTCCGTCCATCCGTAGGACGGGCGGCTACGGCGCCCTGGCGCTTCCGAATTTCAGGAATCCGGCGGAGGCGGCGCGGGCGTGGGCGGACAAGGAGGAGCAGCGGCTTCTTGAAGAACAGAAGCGCCTCGCGCTGGAGCAGAGAATGGAGGAAGTGAAGCCCAAGGTCGTCTTCGCCGAGTCCATCGAGGTCGCCAAAACCAGTATCTCCGTCGGGGAAATGGCGAAGCTCATCAAGCAGGCTACGGGGTACGACATCGGGCAGAACCGTTTCTTTGAGTGGCTCAGGGGTAGGGGCTACCTGCACAAGGATGGTTCCCAGACCAATATGCCTACCCAGAGAAGCATGGATGCCGGATGGATGGAGATCAAGGAGGGCACCCGCATCGGAAGCAGTGGGGAAAGTCGCATCACCCGCACGCCGAAGATCACGGGCAAGGGGCAAATCTACTTTATCAACCTATTCAAGAAAATGGTGGAGTCATGATCATCCGCTGCCGCCACCGTATCCCGTCGCCCGAGGCCGTGGGGTTCCTCACGGTGGAAGGGCTCAGGGAAGCCGCCGCGCAATATCCGCACCTGCGGCCCTGCCCGAAGCAGGGATGCCATTGGCTGTATCGGACGGCCTGCGCGAAGTGTGTAGACAAAATTGAAGTGCCGCTTGAAGGTTCGGCACGCGAACACGAAAAAGGCCCGCTGTGGAGCAACGGGCCAAAAGGGGAAAAGATGATGCAAGTTCATCAAAACGTTGAAGACAGTATGCCCGCAATCGGGTCTGCCGTCAAGGGAAAGGTGTGAGTATGGGCGGCTATTTCAAGGTCTGGCGCAAGATTGAGGACTCGAAGTCGTGGAGCCGGGGCGCGCTGTACCGTGGGCTGATGATCACCCTTCTCCAGAAGGCGAACTGGAAGCAAGGATACTTTCACGGTCAGGAAATCCTGCCGGGCCAGCTTGCCTGTTCCGGGGCTTCGCTGGCGAGCGAGCTTGACCTGTCGCGGTATCAGGTGATGCGGATGCTGGCGACGCTTGAAGACGACGGCTTCATCTCGCGCCAGACTTTCGGAAAAGTATGCACGCTGATTACCGTCGTGAATTGGCAGTTATACCAGTCTGCTACGGAAGAGGCCGCACAGCAGCCGCACAACGGGCGCACAAGCGGCGCACAGGTTCCGCACACGATAGAAGAAGGGAAGAAAGCAAGAAAAGAAATCCCTCCTGCATCCGCCGATGCAGCGGAGGAGCGGGCTTCCCTTTCGGGGAAGGAAAAGCAGGAAGGCGCAGGGGCGCGCACAGGTTCCGCACACGTTACGAACAACGCCCCCAGATCTGCCGCATCCGCTACCGGGGAAGGGCCCGCACCTGAACCGGCGTATCGGACGGCGACCAAACGTGTCCTCACGGGGCAGCGGCTGGCGTGGTTCAACCGCGTGTGGTCCGCTTTCGGCTACAAGCGCGGGAAGGCCGAGGCTGCGGACGCCTTTCTGGACATCAAAGGACTATCCGAGTCCCTTGTGTCTGTTATTTGCCGGGCTGCCCAACAGGAAGCGGCGCGCAGGCCCGACCTTGTGGCGCGGGGCAAGACGCCGAAGATGCTGACCGGGTGGCTGTCCGGGCGGCGATGGGAGGACGAGGCGGACGCACCGCCCCCGCTTGTGCCGGTTGCGGCCCGTGGACCCCTGCTTGGCGATCCCGTCATCGACGTGCCGACGCAGGCGCAGCGCGAGGAAGGCTGGAAGGCGGGCTTGTCGTTCATGGAGAAGTGGCGGCATGGCGTGAGGCCGGACAATCAGGCCGGACAGTTTGACCGCCGGAAGCCGCTGCCCATTCCGGCGAACTTTGGGCGCGTCCTGCAACGGGCGCTGTAGGGGGAAAAGATGAGTGAATTGACCGCGGAAGACTTGCCTTGGCCCCTGCGTTCCTTTGCAGCCCGTTTCGGCATGGCGCCCGTTTCCAATTTGGTTGAGCGTTTCGGCGGCAATATCATTTTTGTCCCCAAGAGACTTGAAGGAAAGCACTATGGGCAGCTTTGTGACGCGCTCGGATGCGAATCCGCAGGAAACTTATGCCGGTATTTCGGGGGCCAAACGCTATACGTCCCAAGTTTCAAAAGGCTGAAAACGGGCAGGCGCAACGCGGCATTGGTCGCCGAGCGTGACGATTTGGCAAAAGGCGGCATGGGCGAGCGCGATCTCGTCCGTGTTCTCTCCCGGAGGTACGAGCTGTCCGAGCGGCAGGTGTGGCGTATCCTGAAGCAGCCGTGGACAGTGGACGCCCCGGAGGTAGCGCGATGAATTGGAGCGTATTCAACGAGTCGGCCCCCGTCCGGCGCGCACCGGCGAAGCGGGCCCGGGCCTGCCCCACGGAATCGCAGGAGCAAAAATCCCTGTTCAAGTGGTGGCGTGTCTATTCCCGGCACGCCCCGCACCTCGTCATGTACCACATCCCCAACGGCGGGCGGCGTGACGCGATCACGGGGGCCCGGCTGAAGGCCGAAGGCGTGGTGGCGGGCGTGCCGGATATTTTTCTTGCCGTACCCCGGCAGGGGTTCCACGGGCTGTACGTCGAGCTGAAGCGGCAGAAGGGCGGCAGTCTGGAAAGCTCCCAGGAGGACATCATCGCAAGGCTCCGTCAGGCCGGGTACCGCGTCGAGGTCTGCATGGGCTGGTGGGAGGCGCGGGAAGTCATCGAAAACTATCTGACCGGGGCATTGCCCCAAGCAAGCGGAGGCAGAGCATGAGGGAACGCGTAGCCGATGTGATCGTCCCTATTACCGGCGGCAGGCTTGATATGCTGGCGAAGGCCACGGCGACGCTGCACAGGGCGGTTGAGGTGTAGGCATACGTCTGGGGCGTGGGCCGGAACCGGATAGCGATATTCGGTCCCCTCCGGCGCACGGTGGGCGGCGTCGGGATGCTGGTGTACAGGCTCAAGCGGCTGAAGGTGGAGAAGGGCATCAATCTGGACGACCGGAAGGCCGAGGGGAAGGACGTTTGGGACTGCCCGGCTCCAGTGGTTGATATGTGATGAACGTGCCGGAATGGATGTATGTGGGAGATATTGTGAACCAGCTTGAAATGGAACTGATCATCGGGAACGGAAGCGCGGCTGCGGGGCACAGGCTCATCGAGGACATTGCCCGGCGCATGGCGGAGGCGCGGCAGAAACATCCGGTGTTCGCGGAAGGCAAATACCACGCGCTCGACGTCATCGGCGCGGAATATGAGGAACTCACGCGGTCTGTGGAGCGTGAGACACCGGAACGGATGAAGGACGAGGCGCTTGATGTGGCGGTGACGGCCCTTCGCATGTGGGCGGGGGAACATGAAAGGAGAGGAGCGTGAGCGCATTCGACAACGAGAACAGACCGGGACGTCCGCGAAAGTGTCCTCCTTGTCCGTTGTGCGGACGGGATGAGATGCGGAGTTACGGTTCGCATATCTTCGGGCACATGAGTACTCGATTCTGTGGGTGTCAAAATTGCCAACATACCGACGTTTGGGTCGAGCCTGTGAACGGCGGGCACGGCTACTGGAAGAAAGCCGCGCGAGGAAAAAACCTTCCAACAACCCCTTGAACCCCCATCCCCTTGAAATGCTATGCTCCTGACCAAAAATCAGGAGTTTTTTATGGCTGTTCTTCCCTTGCGTCACTTCTCCCCGGTCGAGTTCCGCTGCAAGTGCGGGTGCGGCGCGGGCATGGAGAAGATGGACGCCGATCTGCTCCAGATGCTCGATGAGGCCCGTGATCTGGCGGGTATCCCGTTCCCCCTTTCTTCCGCCTACCGCTGCCCGAAGCACAACAAGGCGGTCGGCGGCGTGCCCACCTCCGCGCACACTCGCGGCTATGCCGTGGATATCCGCTGCGTGGATTCCCATTCCCGTTTCGTCATGCTGCAAGCCCTGCTTGAGGCCGGATTCCGGCGCGTCGAGCTGGCTCCGACGTGGATCCATGTGGACAACGACCCCGACAAGCCGCGTGACGTGGCGTTCTACCAGCATGGAGGCAAGTACTGATGGAAGCGACCGTGATTGATTTCATCCTTTCGACCTTGATGAGCCTTTCCGCGCAGTACCCCGACGCGGCGTGGCTCGTCACCGCCCTGAGCGTGGTCATGACCGTGTGCGGCCTTTGCGCCGTGGCCACCGTATGGATGCCTGTGCCAAAGGAACCGACCGGGCTTTATGCCATCTTCTACCGCTGGGCCCATGCCCTTGCCGCACACTTCGGGCAGAACAAGGGCGCTGTGGCTGACGGCAAGTCCGAAACCGTGAAGGCCGAAGTCAAGGCCGTGACGGGGAAGTGATGTGCGGGCCGTCCTTGAGTTCCTTTCATCGCTCGCCGGGCTCCTCAAGCTGTGGCTGCGTCAACGGTACGGCGAACGCCGCGAGGCTGATCGCGCTGCTGTTCGTGATGACGCTGGCGGCGAGTGGGTGCAGCACAGTGGCGGCGCCGACCGCCGTGACAAGCCCGGCTCCTCTGACGCCGGGGGCTGTCGTGACGGGTGAGTGGTCCTACACCTACCGGGGCGAGACGTTCACCGAGCCCGGCGAGTGGGTGCACCTGCCCGCAGGAGAGGCCGGGAACCTGCTCCTGTGGATCAAGAGCGTTGAGGAGGCGCAATGAGCGACGACATGCAGATGTTGCGGGATCTCGGCGAAGTGAAGGCCGAACTGTCTGCGGTCAAGGCCGAACTTGCCGGACTGCGCGAGCGTATCGACGATGTGGTCATTTCAAACCTGCGGGACCATGGCAAGCGCATGTCCATGCTTGAAACCCGCGTTGCCGCACTTGAAGCCGCCGAAAACCGCCGGGCCGGGGGCATGGCCGCGCTCGTGGCTGTAGCGGCTGCGGCAGGAGCGGCCGGGAACGTCCTTTCGCGCTGGATCGCTGGATAAGCGGCTCACATATTTCGGCTGAGGCAATCTCCAATTTTGGGAAACGATGTCATGGAAAGGAGCAATACCATGCCCAAGATGAACCCCAATTCCACGGTATCCCGGATCAACAGCCTTACCGGTGCTGGCCGCCGCATTGCCCGGAACCGGAACTACGCCGTCGGCAATCAGGCCCGCGCCATGCGTTCCGCCGCCGTCTTCAAGACGCAGATGTCGCCCACGCGGTTCAAGCGCGCCACCGGGACAGGCGGCCACTGATGCCGACCCGCCCGCTTTTTCGCACCGTCGAAACGGCGGCGGCCATCACCGACAGCGTCCTTGTCTCCTTCTCCGGGGGCAAGGATTCCGTCGCCACGCTGGACTTGTGCGTGAAGCACTTCCGGCATGTGGAGGGCTTCTTCATGTACTACGTGAAGGGGCTCTCCTTCCAGGAACAGATCTGCCGCTACTATGAGGACAGGTACGGACTTCCCATCCATTGGGTGCCCCACTTCGAGCTTTCGCAGTTCCTCCGCTACGGCCTGTACCGCCCCACGGACTTCTCCGTGCCCGTCGTCAGCGTTAAGGATGTCTACAACTACCTGCGGCTGAACACCGACATCTGGTGGATTGCGGCAGGGGAACGCATCGCGGACTCGGTATGGCGCCGGGCCATCATCAAGTCGTCGGGAACCATCGACGAAAAGCGGGGGCGCATCTATCCCGTGGCGGAATGGAGGAAAGAGGACGTGGTCGCCTACATCCGGCAGAACAAACTCAAGGTCGGCGTAGAATCGCGCAAGCTCGGCTTTTCGTTCGGCTCGTTACAGGCGCGGGAAGTCATTCCGGTGAAGCGGCATTTCCCCGCGGACTTTGCCAGAATCAGGGCGTGGTTCCCCTTCGTCGAAGCGGGGATCGTCCACCATCAGATCAAGGAGGAACGCCGTGGGCGGGAAACTCAGCAAGTACCAGAAGTTTGAAGTCGAGGTCATCAGCCGGGGCGAGATACATGGAGCGGATTACAATCCGCGCGTCATTTCAGAAGACGCCCGTAAGCGGCTCAAGAGGATGCTGGCGAAGCACGGCCTTGTCCAGCCGCTTGTGTGGAACCGGAGGACCGGCAATCTCGTTTCAGGACATCAGCGGCTTTCACAGCTCGATCAGCTTGAGCGCTCCCAAGACTACGACCTGCAGGTGTCCGTGGTGGACGTCGACGAGCGAGAAGAGAAGATCCTGAATGTCCAGCTCAACAACCCCTCCATGCAGGGCGACTGGGACATGGACAAGCTGAACGGGCTGGCTGGCGAAAACGGCATCGATCCTGAAGAGTTCGGGTTCTCCTCCGGCGACATCTCCGTCATGTTCGACAGCGACATGGGCGGGGCCTTCTCCGATACTGAAGAAGTGGCCGAAGCCAAGGATACCCTGCGCGAAATCAAGGAGCACCGGGCGGAATCGACAGAGAATATGAAACGGGAGGCCAGCGGCGAGTTTTATTTCACCGTCGTCTGCGAAAACGAAGGCCAGAAGAAAGCCATGCTCAAGGCTCTGGGCGTCCCCCATTGGGAAGCTTTTGTGCATGGCTCCCAGCTGGCCGGGCTGTTGGGCGTCTAGACGAGCCCCTGCTGCTCAAGGAATTCTTCCAGCGTCAGCGGGTCGTCTTCGTCTTTCCAGCGCAGCCCTTGCTGGTACATATAGTCGCAATGATCCTCGTATCCGTCCGGCAAGCGCTTCAAGAGGTCGTCGTCCACCTCGAAGAAGTTGAGCTTGCCCTTCACCGGGAAGGGGATGACCTCGTAGAGCGGTTTGACATGCCATGCAAAGCCTTTGAGCGCGTCCTCCACATCGTCGTCGAACAGCATGGCCGCAGGCACGTCGGCCTCGGTCATGGGGCGCACATCGACCAGTTCGACCACCCCGAGTCCCATCCCGCCGGGGGCGATGAGCCCGTCGTTGATCGGGTAATCCCCCTTGCTCGAACAGATCAACAGCGGCCCACGGTAGTTGCAGCGCCACGTCCGGCACTCCACAGATTTTCCGCCGCCGGCGAGAAACGACGCCCAAGGCTGCCTGACAGAAATAGCTTTCATACGCGACTCCTCTTTTGAGTTTTGCGCCAGTATAGCATCCCGTCGCGGCGATGCAACGAAAAAAGCAAAGGAACGACCCCGTGCAATGCACAGCCAAATCAAAACGCTCAGGCGAGCAATGCAGGAACCATGCGGTAAAGGGAAAAACAAAGTGTCGTATTCATGGAGGTGCGAACGACGGCCCTCCAAAGGGCAATAAAAACGCACTGAAACACGGCGCATATGAGGCCATATCGCTGGAAAGCATGACGGAAGAGGAAATCGCCTACGCCAATGCGGTCACGCTGAATCCGTGCGAAACCCTCCGCGAGCAGCTCAAGACGCTCCGCGTCAAGGAAGCGCGCATCGCCAAACGCCTGAAAAAGGCCAAGGACGACATGGAAAACGTCGGCAGGGACGACGGGACGGGCAGGAAGATCCCCGCAATGGTGGTGCTGACGGGGACGCAGGGCAAACAGGCCGATGCCGAGGGGCGCGAGTCCACATCCCTTTCCACGGCCTCCGAAACGCAGGAGATGCACTACCTGCGGCTGGACGCTGCCCATTCGATGGTCCTCGAACAGATCCGCCGGGTTTCGGACAGCCTCGCCCGGATGGAAGGCGAAGGCGGCGAGGAAAGCAGGAACGGAGTTGCCATCGTCCGCGATGTGTGCGGCAGGAGGAGACATGAAGGCGACGGTAACTGACGGCATCCCCGTCCCCGTCTACCACGCGGAACCCACGCTTGCGCGGTTCCATGCCAGCGACGCCTTTTTCCGTGGAGTCCGTGGGCCTCTGGGCTCCGGGAAATCCGTCGGCTGCTGCGCCGAGGTCATGTCCCGTATCCTCCGCCAGAAGGCGTTCATGGGGCTCAGGCGGTCGCGGTGGGCAATTATCCGCAACACCTACGGCGAACTGAAGACGACCACCATCAAGACATGGATGGACTGGTATGGGGCGGTAACGAAAATCTCCTACGGGCACCCCATCATGGGCCTCATCAACATGCCGCTTCAGGACGGGACGGCTGTACAGGCCGAGCTTGTCTTCATCAGCCTTGACCGCCCGGATCACGTCAAAAAGCTCAAGTCCCTTGAGCTGACGGGCGTATGGCTGAACGAAGCCAGCGAACTGCCGGAAGAGGTTCTGCAAATGGCGACCGGGCGCGTGAACCGCTATCCGAGCAAGATGCAGGGCGGGTTCTCGTGGACGGGCATCATCGCCGACACAAACTCATGCAACGTCGACAACTGGTGGTACAGGCTCGCCGAGGAGGAACGCCCGGAAGGGTATGACTTTTTCGCCCAGCCCCCTGCTCTTCTCGTCAAAAAAGATGCCGAGGGAAAGCTCCAGTACCGGGAGAACCCGGAAGCGGAGAACATCGAGAACCACAGCGCAGGGTACGGCTATTACTTCCTCCAGCTTCCCGGAAAGCACAAGGAATGGGTCAACGTCTACGTCATGAACAGGTACGGGAGCAGCAACCCCGGAAACCTCGTCTACCCGGAATACGGCGACGGGAACCTGACGGGCGTCGCCTTCGATCCCGGCAGAGACGTCATATGGACCCACGACTTTAACTTCACGCCGCTTTCCTCCGTAATCCTCCAGACGGACAAGGACGGAAACGTCTATGCCGTCGACGAAATCGTGCTCTCTTCCGCCGTGGCGAAACAGGCGGCCGTCGAGTTCTGCGAACGGTACGCGGGATTCAGGGGCATCGTTTATCTTTACGGGGACGCCAGCGGGCATGTGGGCGAAAAGCACGGGCACGCGAGCGACTACGTAACCCTCGAACAGGAACTGAGGCGCAACGGGTTCCGGGTTCAACAGAAGGTGCCCCGCACCAATCCCGCGATCAAGGACGGGCAAGCCAGCCTCAACGCCAAGATCTGCGACGCCATGAATACCCGCTCCTTTTTCGTCAACAAGGGGAAATGCCCGATGCTGCACAAGGGCCTTTCCACGCTGAAGCTCAAGGGCGGCAGCACGTTTCAGGAAGAGGACGCCGAGTACCAGCATATTACCACCGCCGTCCGGTATTACACGGCGGTCGAATTCCCCATCAAGAAACGCGACGTCTTCTTCGGAAGCTCGCACGGATAAGGAGCGACAATGAACAGCAGTTACGAGCAGAAACACCCGCTGTACGCGGCATCCTTCACCAAGCGCCGGAAGGCGATGGATCTCTACGAGGGCGGGGAACGGATCGAAGAAAACAGGGCCTATCTGACGCGCCACACCTACGAATCGGACAAGCAATACGACATCCGGGCGAGCCGGGCCACGTACCGCAACTTCGCGGCCCCCATCGTGGACGTGTTTGCCAGCTTCATCAACGAGGGGCGGCCGGAGCGTATTTTGCCCGACGCCCTCCGCCCCATCGAGGCGGACGCCGACAGGTACGGCATAACCGCCGATGCCTTCTTCGCGGACGTGACCCGGCTCGCGGCGGCAGGCGGGGCGCGGTTCGTCATCGTGGACATGGAACAAAAGAAAGGGGAAACCGTGGCGGAGGACAGAGCCAGCGGTCGCCGTATGGTGCCCTACTTCACCTCCATCAGCCCCGACGACGTGTGGGACTGGGGGATGGACGCCAAGGGCCTCGCGTGGGCGGTGGTCCACAGCGAAGAGATGGAGCACCCCGCAGCCTTCGCCGCCCCGCTCCGCTACGAAACCCTGACCGTCTGGACGCGGGACTCATGGACGCGCTACCGCCGCCCGATGAAGGACAAGGAGAACACCGAGTACGCCATTGCCGAGGACGGCGAGCGCAAACACGGGCTCGGCACCGTGCCGTTGGTGCCGTTCCTGTTCGAGCCGACTTCCCCCATGACCGGGCTCCCCGCCACGGACGACGTGTTGTCCCTGATCCTGCGCATCTACAGGCGGGACTCGGAACTCGACAAGATGCTGTTCGACCGGGCCGTCCCTCTGCTCAATGTGGGCGGCGTAAGCCAAGAGCATTGGGACACGTTCGTGGTCGCCAGCTCCAACGCCCTCATGAGTACGGAACCGGGCGGCATCACCGCGCAGTACGTGGAGCCGTCAGGCACCGCGTTTCAGGCGCAGGCCGAAGCCCTTGCCCGCGACGAGGCCAGCGTGCGGGAAATCGCCCTTCGCATGGTCCGTCCACAGTCCGCCGTGGGAGAGTCCGCCGAGTCCAAGGCCATCGACAAAACACAGCTCGACACGCAGCTTGCCAGCTTCGCCCGGCGCAGCGGCAGCGCGGAAGCCCTCTGTTGGAAGCTCGCCGCCCGGTGGCTTGGAGCTAAGGAGGACGGAATCGAGGCGAAATACAACGAGGCGTATGATGTGGGCGAGGCGACGGTGAAGATCAAAAGCAAGGAGCCCGGGAAGAAAGGCCAAGGGTGATGCGAAAGCCCCGGCAGTCTAGGCTGACCGGGGCTTTCGCATCATGGAGGGTGATTATATCATCAAAGCGTGATGACTCGCTTACTTCCAATTGGGATCTTCCTTCAGTTGCTCCATCAGAAGAAATTGGATCGCCTTGTCCGGCTTGCCGATAAATATATAACGGGCATATTTACTCGGGGTATCTATTGCTTCAGGTACATCTTTCACTTCAACTATCATTCCCCAAGCTTTTTGAGATGAAGGCTGGTAGGCGCTGATAATGAAATTATTGCCGCAATCATGCGGTTTGCATTGCTGCCTGACAAGATATGTTTCACCATTGCACTGTACCATATTGGCCGTTCCAAGTGCCGTAAGTCCATGGAATATCCACTCAGGGAGATCCGCCCGGCTCTCGCCTTTCAGTGCCTGTTCCCATGCCTGGGCCTGTTTGTCGGATATGGACGAGGCATAGGCGCCGATGCTGACCAAGAGCAGAATACCCAACACTGCAAAGGCTATGATCGTTTTTTTCACTTCTTTTCTCCTTCGATGATTGCCAGAGTTTTTGCTCAATCACCCTACGGCAAGACTACAGTTGAAGGTCTACTTCTGGAGTCGCTCGGGAACAATATTCCTCAAGAATTATGAGCGGAAGCTGTTTTGGGGTATAGACTCCCTATTTGTAGTCCAAGAGTAACACAAAATCTCTCGGATGGATATGATTAACCGTTCCTTTCCTCTATTATATATTTCTAGATATCGGTCGCCCAAGGAACTTTGTCAACAATGGAACTTTCCCTCACTGGGCACGAGCTCTACCAGAATAGATCAGAGTGTACGCCTCTCCGCTGGCTAGGTATCGCACTCCTACTTTTTCTACAGCAATCGGCTATTCACATAGCGGTTCAGGCTGACTCCCGCCTCTGCGGAGAGGATCGCAAGCTGACGGTGCATCTCAGGCGTCGTGCGGACGACAAAGTTCCCGGAAAACTTGCGAAGGGAAAGCGGCTCAGGGATCGGCTCCTTGTTCGCTTCCATGTCCTTCAACGTATCCGAGACAAGCCGGACGATTCCATGCAAGGCCGCGTCCTGTTCCTCTTCCAACCATGACAAGCTGGGAAACTCGGCGCACAGCCCCACAAACTCCTGATCCTCTTCCGACCAAATGACGCGATAGGTATACTTTTCCATAGCTACTGAAGGGAAGCCTGTACAGCCCGATGCGGGATGATCCGCATGAACTCCTGCCCCTTTTCAGAAGGCAGGCTTCATACTGCGCCTGCAAGTTGATCCACATCTCCATGTCAGTCCCGAAATACCGGGCCAGACGCATGGCTGTATCCGTACTGACGCCGCGCTTTTCGTGCAGGATTTCATGAATCCGTGTGGCGGGGATGCCGAGGGCGATGGCAAAGGCATTCGCGCTCAAGCCGAGCGGGGCCATATATTCTTCGCGGAGAATTTCTCCGGGATGGATAGCAGCGCACATGTCTATCCTTCTCAAACCGCCTGCACGGACTGCTTCAGGCTGTCCACGATAAACTGATTGATACTCTTTCCCGAAGCAGAGGCGGCAATAGCGACGGACTGGTACGTCTCGGGATCGAGCCGCAAGGCAAAGCGCCCCGCCTGCTTCTTGGGGGCGATCCCCTTTTCCGCGCAGACCTCCAGAAAGACTTCCAGCGAGATTTTACCTTCGCGCTTCAGCCCTTCCAAATCGGAGGCGTAAAAATCCGCCGCGCCGTTGAGTCCGACGAACTCACCCCGGAACATCTCGATTTCCGGGTCATAGGCAATGACGGCCTTGTAGCCGTCTTCAAATGTCATGACATTATTCATGGTTTCACTCCGTGGCTTTCCAACCAGATACGCACGCTTGCAACCGCTCCTTTGTCCGTGGTCGGCGCGGGATGCGGGCGATGAAACACTCGCACTTCCCCGAACAGCACTACAGCGATGCGAGAACCAGCACGTTCGCTTACTTCCGCGCCAAGCTCCACAAACAAGGCCTCAATATCCGCCCATCTGATGCTCCCCGAAACGGGGCGGGCGAATATCTGTTTCAGGGTCATCTGGTGTTTCTTTTTCATGCCCTTATGATATTATTTTTTGACATCATGTCAAGAGGTATTCTTTTCTCCCCGCACACAAAAACCTTCCAACAATCCCTTGCGGCGCATCCGGGGCACGGGTCTATACTCATGCCCAATTATGCGGGCCTGCCCGCCTATCGTGGCGTGATGCCAAGGAATGCCCCGGCGCGAAGCTCAACCCGAACCGAGAAGGATATCATGAAACTCAAGCTCGACGAAAACGGCCATGTGGTGGTGAAGGACGGCTTCCCTGTATGGGTTGCCGAAGACGGTGCGGAGATTGCGTATAACGTCCCCGACCTCGTGAACAAAATTTCCGCCGTCAACGCAGAATCAGCCGGACGGCGCAAGGACATCGACGCCCTGACCAGCCAGCTCAAGGCGTTTGACGGCATTGACCCGGAAAAGGCCAAGGCCGCCCTGGAAACCGTCGCCAACCTTGACGCCGGGAAGCTCATCGACGCGGGAAAAGTCGACGACCTCAAGATGGAAATCAAGAAGTCCTATGACGGAAAGATTTCCGATCTCGAAAAGGCCCTCGCC
>ERZ894240.1194-NODE-1194-length-17382-cov-66.825475_pt1 | contig 17382 bp, 13 predicted proteins | sample MGYA00380298_ERZ894240 | MGnify/ENA primary metagenome ERZ894240 (study PRJEB32331, sample SAMN06328419) | human gut metagenome | biome: human gut microbiome; feature: stool | host: Homo sapiens | collected 2014-06-27 ...
AAAAATATCAAAATGATGAGTTAATAACTCCGGGACTTGCACCTCATGCACCAAACACAGTTACTAAAGAAGAGTTACTAGAGATAAAAAGAGTTTCTGAAAAATATAACGCTCCTGTATCAATGCACGTTGCCGAAACAGATAAAGAGTTTGAAAAATTCCAAAAAGAATTTAATATGACACCTGTTGAATACTTAGATTCTTTAGGGCTATTAAATGAAAGATTCATATCAGCACACAATATTTTTGTAACAGATAATGATATAGAAATCTTAAAGAAAAGAGATGTAGGAATAGCACATAATATGGTAGCTAATGTAAAATCTGCTAAGGGAATCTCTCCAGCATTAAAAATGCACGATAAAGGGTTAAGAGTTGGTTTAGGAACTGATGGTCCTATGAGTGGAAATACACTAGATATAATTGGACAATTAGGATATGTAGCAAAAATCCATAAATTAAACTCTAAAGATAGATCAGCATTACCTCCAAAGAAAGCTGTAGAGATGGCAACAATAGGTGGAGCTAGAGCTATTCATAGAGAAAATGATTTAGGAAGTTTAGAAAATGGTAAATTAGCTGATATAGTAATAGTAGAAACAAAATCAGTTAATATGAACCCAATTTATGATCCATATTCAGCATTAGTTTATTCAGCAAATGCAAGTAATGTTGATACTGTTATAGTAAATGGAAAAGTAATAGTTGAAGATAAAGAAATTAAAACTGTAGATTATAAAAAAATTATAAATGACATAACAGAGTTTAAAAAGAAAGTTGAAGAAGTAGCTAAAACTTTATAAATTTTTAACAACAAAAAAGGCAAGAAATGGATTATCCAAATCTTGTCTTTTTTATATTTTTATCTAAAAACGATATTTTTTATAACGATTTTTTAATTAATTTGATTATTTTTCTAAAAAATGTTAAAATTTATATATAACTTTTTATGAAAGGAAAAAACTATGGAAGAAATTATTAGATTAACTAAAATAGAGATAAAAGAATTAAAAAATGTTAGTAATGGAATAATTGATTTTAAAGAAAAAATAACAGGAATATATGGACAAAATGGTTCAGGAAAGACAGCTTTAGTTGACGCTATGAATATTTTAAAATCTATTTTATGTGGTAAAAATTTAGATTTTGCTTATGAATTAATATCTGTAAATTCTGAATTTTCTGAACTTAATTTTCACTTTGATGTCATCATTTCAGAAAAAAAATATAAAGTTATTTTAGAAGTTATACTATCAAAATTAATTGTGACTTCAGAAGAAGGAGAAAAAATAAGAAAAGTTACTTTGAAAAAAGAAATTATAAAATATTCTGATTTTTCTTCAAATAAAAATAATCGTAAAAAAATTCTTATAGGAACAACAGAAAAAGAAACATTAAAAAATAATGATAATTTTAAAGAGTTAGTTTCTAAATACAAAGTAGATTTAATGGTAACTAAAAAATTATCTGAAACAAATTCAACTTCATTTCTATTTAACCCACTATTAATTGAATTACTAGATAAAGTAGAGGCAAAGGAAAGTCAAAATTTTATAAATGTTTTTAGAAAATTTGGATTAATAGATCTAATTGTAATTACTAATGAAAATTTAGGAGCTATAAACTTAAATACTATTTTTCCATTAACAGTAAAAACAAATAGAAGTGTAGGAAACTTCATAATAACCGATCAAAATATAGTCATTGAAGAAAATTTATGTGATGAAGTACATAAGATTATTAATCAAATAAATATAGTTTTAACCTCAATAATTCCTAATATGAGTTTGGAGTTATTTGAAAAAAATAAAGAATTTGTTGAAGATGATAAAATAAATGTTGTTTTACAATTAATATCTATCAGAGATAATAAAAAAATTCCTTTTAAAAATGAATCAGCTGGAATAAAAAAAATTGTTTCTATATTAAGTGCTTTAATTGCAACATATAATGATAAAAAAGTATGTTTAGTTATTGATGAATTAGATTCAGGAATTTTTGAATATTTACTGGGGGAACTATTAGCAATTTTAGAAGATGGAATAAATGGACAACTTATATTTACTTCACACAATTTAAGAATATTAGAAAAACTTAATAAAGATTCTCTTGTTTTTACTACTACTAATAAAGATAATAGGTATATTAGATTAAAAAATATAAAAACTACTAATAATTTAAGAGATTTTTATATAAGAGAAATGACAATGCAAGAGCAAAATGAAACTTTATATGAAGAAACAAATAATGGAGATATAGAATTTGCTCTTTACGAAGCTGGTGTTTTAGATGGCAATAACTAAAATTCAAGAAAATTCAAAAAGAAAAGTTGTAATTCTTTTAGTTGAAGGAAAGAGTGATAAAACTGCTCTTAATTTAATTGAAAAATTTTATACTAATAAAAATATTAAAGTATATACTACTAGTGGAGATATAACTTCAAATTTTTTAATAACTTATAATAATTGTGTAAAAAAATTAACTGAAAAAATTAAAGAAATTAGAGATGATAAAAAGCTAGACCGTAATGATATATATGAAATTATACATTTAATTGATACTGATGGAGCTTTTATCTCTGATGAATTTATTGAAATTGATAAATCTATTAAAGATTTCCATTATACATTAGATTTTATAAAAGCTAATAATAAAGATAAGGTTATTAAAAGAAATAATGAAAAAATAAGTAAAATTAAAGTTCTTTTGGAAACAACTAAAATTGATAGAAGTATAAAATATAGGTTATTTTTTATGTCTTGTAATTTAGACCATGTTCTTTTCGATGAAATGAATCTAAAAGATGAAGATAAAGTTCCTAAAGCTTTTGAATTTAGAAAAAAATATCAAAAAGATAGAGAAGGTTTCTTTAACTTTTTTAATTCAAAAGAGTGTAAAGCTTCTGGAACTTACAGTGAAACTTGGTCTTTTATCAAAAAAGAAAAAAACTCTTTACATAGATATAATAACTTATGGATTTTTTTAGAGGAATTAGAAAAAGATAACCAAAATTAAATTTCTTAATAAAAGGCAAGAAAAGGATTATCCAAATCTTGTCTTTTTTTATTTTCTTTAAAAATCAAACTAGATATTATATAAAACACAACCATTTTCCTTCCTCAGCCCCTCATAGAGAGCTTTCAAAACTTTTTTCGATAAAATACTCATTAAAATAAAAGCAAGTGCCTTAAAATTAATTTTAGAGAGTTTTTTAATTTGGTTTCTTTTAAAATAATAATAACGAAAATATCTAATCTAACTATTTATTCTTTTTCTTTTTTAATTCTTCATTCTAACTCCAGTAATTATGTGTTATAATGAAAACAAGACAGCTTAGAAAAATTGTCTAAACACAAACAAAATTTAAGATTAATCTCAATACTGGCTTTTTTCGGGGAGGGAATAATATGGCAAAAAGAGATGAGCTTCATAATGAAGCTACTAGAGTTCAAATGCCTGCTTTGGTTCATTTAACAAGATTAGGATATAGTTATATTGGAAGAATTAACGAAGAACAAGCAAATATAGTTTACCAGCCTGAAACAAATATTTTAATAGATGAATTTAAAAAACAATTTATAAAATTAAATCCTGAATATGCTGAAAAAGCAGATGAAACTTTGGAAAATATAAAAAATGAATTAGAAAATAATGATTTAGGAAAACAATTTTATAAAAGACTGGTTTCTGAATCGCCTGTTAAACTAATAGATTTTAAAAATATAAATAATAATAGTTTTTGCTTTACTGCTGAATTTACTTGTAAAAATGGAAATGAAGAGTTTAGACCTGATATAACTTTATTTATAAATGGATTACCTTTGGTATTTATTGAAGTTAAAAGAACTAATAATCCGGGTGGTATGCTCGCAGAAAGTAATAGACTAAGTAATCTAAGATTTCCTAATCCAAAATTTAGAAAATTTATAAATATAACACAACTTATGGTTTTCTCTAATAATATGGAATATGACGCTATAGGTGGAATAGTTCCTATCCAAGGATCTTTCTATTGTACTGCTTCAAAGAAAAAAGCATTTTTTAATTGCTTTAGAGAAGATGTGAAAGAAAATGATGAAACAACTGATTATATAAAAAATTATCCATATAAAGAAATCAATAAAGAAATGGAAAGAAGAATACTAACAGATTTTAATAATCAGGTTATACGTCATACAGAGGAATATAAGAGTAATTTAAGTGTAAATATTCCAGTTAATAGAATTATAACTTCTATGTGTTCTAAAGAAAGGCTTTTATATTTAATAAAATATGGAATAGCATATGTAAATATGGAAAGAGAAGTAGATGGAAAAATAGAAATTACTGATGAGAAACATATAATGAGATACCAACAGTTATTCGCTTCTTTTGCTGTTAAAGAAAAAATAGATAAAGGAGTTAAGTCAGGAATAATATGGCATACACAAGGAAGTGGAAAAACAGCTCTTTCATATTACTTGACAAATGTACTAACAGATTATTTCGCAAGTAAAAATCAAGTTGCTAAGTTTTACTTTATAGTAGATAGACTTGACTTATTAGAACAAGCAAGTCAAGAGTTTAAAGCAAGAGGATTAAAAGTAACAACAGCTAATTCAAGAGCTGAACTTATGCAACAGTTTAGAGAAAATAAATCTCTTGAAGGGAACTCAGGAGAAAAGGAAATAACAGTTGTTAATATTCAAAGATTTGAAGAGGATAGAGAAAAAGTTGAACTTCCTCCATATGCTACAAATTTACAAAGAATATTTATCATAGATGAAGCTCATAGAGGATATAATCCTAAAGGTTCTTTTTTGGCAAATCTTTTAGAAGCTGATAAAAATGCTATAAAAATTGCTCTTACAGGAACACCACTTTTAAAAGAAGAAAGAAGTTCTTGGAAAGTTTTTGGAGATTATATCCATACTTACTATTATGATAAGTCTATTCAAGATGGATATACTTTAAAAATTATAAGAGAAGATATACAAACTTCGTATAAAGAAAAACTTGCTGAAATTTATGATTCACTTGATAAGCTAATCCAAAAGAAAGATATAAAGAAAAGCCAAATAATTGAACATGACAATTATGTAAAAGAATTACTTAGATATATTATTAGTGATTTAACTAAATTTAGAATAGTCCAAGGGGACAAGACTTTAGGTGGAATGGTAATCTGTGAAACTAGTGAACAAGCAAGAAAACTATTTTCATATTTTGATGAAATCCAAAAAGAATTGAATGAAAATTCATCACTGAAAAGTAATTTAAAAGCTGGACTTATTCTATATGATTCTGATGATAAAGATACAAGAAAACAAATCGTCAAAGACTTTAAAAAGAATATGACTATTGATATTTTAATTGTTTTCAATATGTTACTTACTGGTTTTGACGCTCCAAGACTTAAAAGATTATATTTTGGTAGAAAATTAAAAGACCATAACTTACTACAAGCAATAACAAGAGTTAATAGACCATATAAAGATAATAGATATGGTTATATTATAGACTTTGCTGATATTAAAAAGAATTTTGAAGAAACTAATGAAGCTTATTTAAAAGAATTAAGTAGATTTAATAATTCTGATGAAATAGGAGAAAATGTACTTCCTAATTTATTTACACACATAATAGAAGACAAAGAATATTTGATAGGTAAAATGAAAGAAGCTAGACAAGTTTTATTTGACTATACAACAAATAATTTAGAAGAGTTCACTTCTGAAATATCTAGTATAGAAGATAAAGAAGTTCTTTTAGAACTAAAGAAAGTTCTTTTAGAAGCTAGAGATTGTTGTAACTTAGTTAGAACTTTCGGAGATGATGAATTAAAAGAAACATTTAAAAAAATAGAAATTCTAAAATTACCTCAAATGCTTTCAGAAGTCCAAAGACGTATTAGCTTAATAAATCAAAAGGAATTATTTAATGGGGATTCAGAGCTTAAAGCACTTATTAATGACGCTATGAGTGAAATTACTTTTTCTTTTAAAAGTATCTCTACAGAAGAATTAAAACTTATATCAGGTGGAGTAGAACTACAGGAAAAATGGAAGAGAACTATATCTAGTTTCACTGAAAATATTGATAAAGAAGATCCTGAATATCTTACTCTTCAAGAAGCTTTTATGAAAAAATTTAAAGAAAAAGGATTTGTTATAGATACTCTTGATGAATTTTATAAAAAAACTAAAGAGCTTGATGAGATTATAAAAAAACTGGAAGAAATAAAAAGAAAGAATAAAACTTTAATGAATAAATACAGAGGAGATAAAAAATTCGTTAGAGTTCATAAGAGAATTTCTGAAGAAAATAGAAAAAGAAGAAAAGAAAGTAAAAAACCTATAATCTCTGAATACGATGAAGATATTTTGGAGATACTGAATAGAATAAAAGACAGTGTAGATACAAAAGTCTATGATAGAAACGATATTTTGAAAAAAGATATGTATTTTAGTAAAACTGTAATGACTGAGGTATCTCAAAGATTAAATGAAATGATTAAAAACTTAAATGAAGAAAAACCAAAAACTGATAAAGTAGACCGTGACTTTATAAAAGACAGAATAGTTAAAGAGTATATGTCACAATATAGAGAAACATATTATATGTAAAAATAAAAACTGAAAGGAAATATTATGCCAATAAAAGAACAAACACTAAAATTAATTGATGAATTAAAATCAACTTGTCAAACTTATGGAATGGGAAATGATGGGAATGAGTATAAGATTATAACTCAAGTATTCCTATATAAATTCCTAAATGATAAGTTTGGATATGAGTTAAAGCAAGTAGATGATAGAATAAAAAATGCTCCTAAATGGGAAGAAGAATATACAAAAATGAGTGAAGAGGAAAGAATAGATTTATTAGATTTACTTTCTCCTGATACTCTTGTATTATACCCTGAACATCTAATATCTAACCTTTGGAATCAACAACAAAAGGGAGATTTTGACCTAATATTTGATACTACAATGAAAGATATTGCAAATACAAATATAGAGATTTTCTCTACTCAAACTTCACAAAATGCAAAGATACCTATATTTGAAGCTTTAACAATATATGTAACAGATATAGATGAAAGACCTAAATTTGCAAGAGCTTTAGTAGATAAACTAGTTAAATTTTCTTTTGAGGAAGCTTTTGAAAAGAAATATGATTTCTTCGCAACAGTATTTGAATACTTAATAAAAGACTATAATACTGCTGGTGGAGGAAAATATGCTGAATACTATACTCCTCACTCAATAGCTACAATAATGGCTAGACTTTTAGTTGGAGAAAATCATGATTTCCATAATATAGAAGCTTATGACCCTAGTGCTGGAACAGGAACTCTATTAATGGCTTTAGCTCATGAAATTGGAGAAGATAGATGTACTATATTTGCTCAAGATATTTCTCAAAGAAGTAATAAGATGTTTAAATTAAATTTAATATTAAATGGACTTGTATCTTCTTTAGACCATGCAATACAAGGAGATACTTTAGTTGCTCCATACCATAAAAATGATACTGGAGATGAATTAAGAACTTTTGATTTCGTAGTATCTAACCCTCCATTTAAAATGGATTTTTCAGATACAAGAGAAACAATAGCAAGTATGCCTGCTAGATTTTGGGCTGGTGTTCCCAATGTGCCTAAAACTAAAAAAGAAGCAATGGCAATTTATACTTGCTTTATTCAACACGTTATAAATTCACTAAGAGAAGGAGTAGGAAAAGGTGCAATAGTAGTTCCTACAGGTTTTTTAACTGCTAAAAGTGGAGTAGAGAATAAAATATTAAAGAAAATAGTTGATGAAAAAATTATATATGGAGCAATCAGTATGCCATCAAATGTATTTGCTAATACTGGAACAAATGTTTCAGTCTTATTCTTTGACAAATCAAAATCATCTGATAAAGTAATCCTTATAGACGCTTCTAAGATGGGAGAAGAGTACCAAGATGGTAAAAATAAAAAGATAAGATTAAGAGATAATGAGATTGAAAAAATTATAGAAACTTTCGTTAAAAAAGAAAATGTAGATGATTTTTCAGTAGCTGTATCTTATGATGAAATTAAAGAGAAAAACTATTCTCTATCAGCAGGTCAATATTTTGAAGTAAAAATAGAGTATGTAGAACTTACACAAGAAGAGTTTAATGAAAAAATGGCTACTTTCACATCTAATCTTGAAAAATATTTTGAAGAAGGTAAAACTCTTGAAAAAGAAATAATGGAAAGATTAGGAGAGTTAAAGTATGAATAGTTATTTATTTAAAGATATTGTTGTTGGTAAAGAGGGATTATTAAAAGGACCATTTGGAAGTGATTTAAAAAAAGATCTTTATATCCAAAAATCAACAAAAGCATATAAAGTATATTTACAAGAGAATATTCTAAAAGAAAATAATTTTGTTGGAGAATACTATATTTCAGAAGAGTATTATAATAAAAAAATGTCCCGTTATGCAGTGAAAGAAGGAGATTTTATTGTCACTTGTGACGGAACTCTTGGAGAAATATTCCAATTAAAAAATATTTCAGAAAAAGGAATAATAAGTTCTTCTTTGCTTAGAATCACATTAAATAATGAAATTGTTGATAATGATTATTTTTATTATCTATTTAAAGCGATTATAAAAAGACAATTAATTACTCAAGGAAATAATTCTGTGTTAAAACATTTACCCGGATTAGAAGTAATAAGAAATCATTCTATAAAATTACATAATTTGACTGAACAAAAAAAAATAGGAAATATTTTAAAAAAAATAGATGACAAAATTAAAAATAACAATAAAATAAACTCTGAATTAGAAAATATGGCAAAAACTATATATGACTATTGGTTTTTACAATTTGAATTTCCTAATGATAAAGGAAACCCTTATAAATCTTCAGGTGGAAAAATGGTTTGGAATGAAGAGTTAAAAAAAGAAATTCCTGAAAAATTTAATAGAATGGTTTTAAAAAATATAGATGGAATAACTATTATTACAGGAAAAACTCCCTCAACAAAAGAAGAAGATAATTTTGGAAATGATGTTATGTTCATAACAATAGAGGATTTAAGGAAGAATACATTTATTGTTGATACAAATAGAAAATTATCAATAAAAGGGGCAAATACTCAAAAAAATAAATATATTCCTAAAGGAAGCATTTGTGTTAGTTGTATTGCTACAATAGGAGAGATTGCAATATCAACAGAAAATTCACAAACAAATCAACAAATAAATTCTATTATTGCTAAAGAAATCAAAATAAGAAATTATTTATATTTTTGTCTAAAAAATATTTTTTCTAATTTTAGGGTAAAAAGTGGAAATATTTTTTCTAATATGAATAAAGAAGAGTTTGAAAATATAAAGATATTATTGCCGAATGATGAAGTTTTAGGCAAATTTTATGAAAGCATAAATTCTTTGTTTATAAAAATTGAAAAAAATACAAAAGAAATTCGAGAATTAACTTCACTTAGAAATTATCTTTTACCACTTCTTATGAATGGACAAATTGGTTTTAAAGATTAACTAGTATAAAGAAAAACAGATAGGAAAAACCCTATCTGTTTTTTGGTTTTTATTTATATTTAATCTCGGAGCGTATTCAAATTATATACTTATTTTTATAAAAAATCAATTTAATATTAATATTTATTAAATTTAAAGAGTACTATTGACATTCAACTTTTTTGAGTTATACTCATATTGAAAATTTTATAATCTTGCTAATAAAATTATTATTTTAGGAGGGATCTATGAAGAAATTTAGATTGAGTAGTTTAGTAGTAATTTTAGCAACAATATTTTCATTTATTTTCACTAGCTGTAAAAATGCTGAAGTAAAAGAAGTTAAACAAGAAGAACCTGTTAAAATAGGTATTTCTTGGGAAAGAGATTTTCCTAATGGAGAAGTATCAGAAGATGTACAAATGTATATTGATTCTGTTAAAAAAGCTGGAGCTGAACCTGTTTTATTAACTCAAGTAACTTCTGAACAAGAAGCTATGGATCTTTTAAAAACTGTTGACGCTGTTATTCTTACTGGTGGGGAAGACATAGATCCTAAATATTATAACGAAAAACCTCATCAAAAAGCTGAAGATCCTAAAGCTGATAGAGATGTTTCAGACTACTGGCTTTTAAAAACAGCTATAAAAGAAGACTACCCAGTTTTAGGAACTTGTCGTGGTATGCAACTTATGAACGTAGTTCTTGGAGGAACATTATACCAAGATTTGCCTTCTGAATATATATCTGATATAGTTCATAGAGATCCTAAGAGAGAAGATTTTGTTTACCACCCTTGTAAAATTATAGACAAAAATTCTAAGCTTTATGGAATGTTAAAAGCTGAAGATTTAACAGTTAATGCTTGGCATCATCAAGCTGTAGAAAAATTAGGTCAAAATTTAAAAGTTACTGCTATCTCTCCTGATGGAATAATTGAAGCTTTTGAATTAGAAGGAGCTACATTTGTAGTAGGAGTACAATTCCACCCTGAATGGCATGTTGCTGGAGATAACAACGACCAATTCTTATCTATTTTTGAAACTCTTAGAGATTATGGTTTAAAAAACAGAAAATAAATTAATCTATTTTGGCGGATTATAAAATAAATGATAGAAAAATAATAAATTCTATATTAATATAGCTATCACTTGATAGCTATATTTTTTTTTACTTTTATGATAATATACAAATACCAGTATCTTATAAATTCAGAGGTGTTTTTATGAAAAATGTACTTATTATCTCTAGTACTCCTAGGAGAAATGGAAACTCTCAAATTCTATGTGAAGAATTTGAAAAAGGAGCAAAGGAAAAAGGAAATAATGTAAAACTTATTAGATTATCAAATAAGAAAATAGGTCATTGCAAAGCTTGTGACTATTGTATGAAAAATGATGGAATTTGTATTCAAAATGATGATATGAAAGAACTTTTAGAAGAATTTAAGAAAGCTGATATTCTTGTATTAGCTACTCCTATATACTTCTATGGAATTTCTTCTCAAATGAAGACTTTTATTGATAGAACATATCCTATATGGCAACATTTAGGAAAAAAAGAAGTTTATTATATTATTTCAGCTGGATTAGATGAGAAAATAATAGAGCGTTCTTTGGGAGATTTAGATGGATTTGTAGAACATTTTGAAAAGTATGAGATTAAAGGAAGAATCTATGCTACAAATTTAATGGAAGCTGGGAAGGTTGCTAATTCTGAGCTTATAAATATTGCTTATCTTATGGGAACAACAGTATAAAAATTAAATTAGAATAAAAAAACAGATAGGAAAAATCCTATCTGTTTTTTTGACTATCATTTCTAAGTCTAATAATATAAAAGAAGTACTTTTATTATACTCTCAATTTCAATATTTTACAAGGAGAAAAGGAAAAAAATAAAATTTCTATTCAATTCCTCCCTCATAGTCTTCTATTTTAAGATCCTCTATTTCATCTAAAGAGTATTTGTCTATTGGACAATGAAATTTTCCATTCTTTAATTTAACCAAAACTACTTTATAGCCACCTTGTAAGCTATGAATACAAAGTGGTTCTCCATATTTTTTCAATAATGTAGCTTTTTTCTCATAAAATTTTTTTACATTTTTCTTATCATCTCTTTTTTTAGCTTCTTTTGCTTGTTTATTATACTCAATAACCCTTCTAAAAATTTCTTCTTCTGTAAGAATCTCATTATTAGGAGCTTTTTTACTCTTTATAGTTTGTCTTATAAGCATATCTATTTCATTTGCCATATCATAAAGCTCCATTACAAATTCAGGATTTTCTTCTTGTTCTTTTATTTTTTCTATAATATATTCATGATTTAAAAAATCTAAAACGTTTTGCTTTAATTCTTGCTTTAAGATTTCAATTATACGTTCTTTATTATCCATTTTATACCACCAGTTTTTTCCATTTGATATATTAATTATATCTTAAAAGTAAAAAAATTAGAAGTAATAAAAAACAGATAGGAAAAACCTATCTGCTTTTTGATGTGTTTTTATGTCTATGATAAAAGATAAAGTATTTTAATTATATACCTTTAACTGTTAAAGTCAAGTATAAAAACCTAAAAATCATCAGAAAATGGATTATCAGGATCTGCTAAATCCTCATCATCATAGTCATCATCATCAAATTCAACTCCTCATTACATTCTAAAACTAGTTCTTCTTCAATTTCTCCATCTATAACAGGAACTTTACAAATAACTCCATCTTCTGTTGTTTTAACTAAATAAAATTTTTCTATTGGTCCGGGAATTTCATATTCTTCATCTTCCAATTCATAGATAAATTCTTGAACCTCACTATGATTTGTTATTTCTTTTATATCTTCTACTTCATAACCTAAATCCTCAACTAATTCTTCTATTTTTTCTTTAATTTTTTTATTCATTTAAATCCCTCCCAAACAAATTATAGTACAGATAGATTATAAAAGTCAATTAGTAAAAGCTATTCCTCCCAACGACTAAAGTCGTGGGCTTTCTAGCTTATTGTTTGTGATTTTATTAGTTCTTTTTTTATTATCTTTTCTTAATTTTTTTAAATTAGATCTATATTTTATATTTTTATAGAAATAAAATCCTATTTTTTTAATTATTTATATAAAATATAGGAATATATTCCTATTTTTTATATAAAATAGATATTTTTAGGATTATATTCCTATAATTCTTGAAAAAATTCAAAAATAATAGTATAATCTTATTATGGAGGGATAATATGAAAAATATTGAAAGAAAAGAATATCTAGATTTTTTAATAAGGTCAAAGGATAAACAAATAATAAAAGTAATATCAGGAGTAAGAAGATGTGGAAAATCTACTTTATTTGAACTTTATCGTGACTATCTTTTAAAAAATGAAGTTCTTCCTGAACAAATAATAGCTATAAATTTTGAAGATTTAGACTTTGAAGAGTATACAGATTATAAAAAACTTTATTCTTATATAAAAGAAAGACTTATAGAGGATAAAAAAAATTATATTTTCCTTGATGAGATACAGCACGTAGAACATTTTGAAAAGGTTGTTGATAGTTTATTTATAAAATCTAATACAGATATTTATATTACAGGTTCAAATGCTTATTTTATGTCAGGAGAGTTAGCAACAGTTTTAAGTGGAAGATATGTAGAACTTAAGATGTTGCCACTATCTTTTAAAGAGTTTTGTAAGGGACTAGAGAATTTTAACCTTCCTCCAATGACTATGCTACAAAAATATAATAAATATTTGGTAGAAAGTTCTTTTCCTTATACTTTGGAACTTGAAGGAAATAGAAAAAATATAAAAGAATATTTGGAAGGAATATATAATTCTATTATATTAAAAGATGTTATAACAAGAGTAAAAGTTGGAAATCCTCTGTTACTAGAAAGTGTTGTAAAATTTTTATTTGGAAATATCGGAAGTCTTCTTTCATCAAATAAAATAGCAAATACTTTAACATCTCTTGGAAGAAAAACAGATTATAAAACTGTCGAAAAATATATAAAAGGTTTAACAGATAGTTTAATTTTATATGAAGTAAAAAGATATGATGTAAGAGGAAAACAACTTTTAGCTAATCTATCTAAATATTATGTAGTAGACATTGGTTTAAGACAACTTCTTTTGACAAATAAGTCATCAGATATGGGACATATATTAGAAAATATTGTTTACTTAGAACTTCTAAGAAGAGGTTATGAAGTCTATGTAGGACAACTAAAAGATAAAGAAGTAGATTTTGTAGCCATAAATAATGAAGAGATAAATTATTATCAAGTTTCTCTTACAGTTTTAGATGAAAATACTTTAGCAAGAGAGTTAAGACCCCTACAAGAAATAACAGATAACCATGCTAAATATCTAATAACTTTAGATGAGATTTTACCAAACTCTAACTATGATGGAATTAAAAGAGTAAATGCTATAGAATGGCTTTTAGAAGAATAAATATTAAAAAATAAATTAGTTTATAGAAAGTAAACCGTCAACTTGACGGTTTACTATATATCTCTATTTAATTTGTAATTCTAATACTGTGCTTCCTGTATATAAGCCTGATTTTGTATTTTCAGGTATTGTTAAATTGCCTTTTAATTTTACTTTGTAATCTTTTTTACCTTGTTTACTTACTAAGTATTCTATTCTATTTACTTTTAAGTTATCTCCTGTGCCTAAGTTTTCTAACATTGGTTGTGGATCTTTTAAACTAAATTTTACATCGCTTACATCTTTTAGCATTTCTAATACTATGTCTGTTTCTGCTGTTCGCTTACTTCCTGCTGTTACATTTCCAAAATCTAGTAACCCATTCTTTTTAATATTAAATGGTGCTTCAGGTACTTTAATATCTAATGTATGATTCATTATTTCATTTGTTCCTCTTACTAATCTTACATTAGAATTTATTGTGTTATTTACTAACCAGTTATTAACTCCTACTCTAAGTTTTCCACCTTCTACAAATACTGTTAATTCTCCATTATTTAGTTTTACTTGTTGTTTACCAAGTGTTCCATTTGGTCCTATTGTAAATGCCTTTACTCCTCTTGTAGAATATGTACTTCTAGTAGTTAGTCCATCACTAATCTCTAGTCTATCTCCTTCTTTCATAAAAGGTATTCCTTGTCCAGCAGTACTTGTTAAACTTACTCCTAAAGGAATTGGATTTTCTAATCCTAAAGCTCCAGCACCTTCTAATGACACTCCACTAAATCTTATGATGTTTCTAATACTGTAATCTTGATTTAATTTAATATTTGATGTTCCTTCTACTCTTCTAGGTGCTTTAATAGTTAAGTTATGTTCTGCTAAAGATTTATCTTTACCATTTTCTGTTCTAACTATTTTAATATGAATAGTTCTATTAGGCTCTAAAACTCCCCATTCATTCAATGCGATTCTAAACTTACCATTTTTAACTTCATAAGTATATTTAACATTCCCAATAGTTAATTTTTGTGGTCCTATGTTTCCACCAGCCCCAATAACAACTTGATGTCCATCAACAGTAAGTTTATCTCCTTGTTGTATAGCAACTAATCCTTTACCAGTAGTTTCAAGGGTAACATCTCTAACAGAATTATCTAAAGCTAAAGGTTGAGCATTTTGGATAGTAGGATTAGCAGTAAATTGAATAAATTCATTTACTGGATAATACTCTGCAAATGTTAGAGTTGAATTTCCTTTTAAGGTTGTTGCTTTAAATTTAAAATTTATATATCCTGTTCCATGATAATTTCTATAATCAGAATCCCAATAAATTCCATCATTAGTATGAGAATAACCTCCAAAATCTCTTTTTCCATCATATTCAATAGTTAAAGTAAAATCTTCTTGTGGAAATTTATCTAATTTTAATGCTAAATAACGATTAATTTGTTTTAGCTCAATTTCTAAATTTTCATCTATAACAGCATTTATTACACCTATATCTGCTGTTAAGTTTGAATTAAAAATTGTTTTTTTATTTATTTTTATAGTTGATAACCAACTTCCATGATCTGCTCCTTGAGGAACATTCGATAATTGTGGTAATAAGCTCATGGTTTCATAGCCTGATTCTAAACTTCCGCCTGATATAAATTTATATCCTTTTCCTGAAGAATAGTTCATATTATAAGTATCATAAATATATCCACCAATATATTCATCAGTTAATTCATAATTAAGATTTCCTGACAAATACATTTGTGATTTTAAATAATCTTTTTTAATATTCTTATAAATCCCAACTAATTGTCCTTTGTTATCCAAAATATTTACATAAACATTTTGTAAATTTTCTCCAGTAACCTCTAATCTATTAGCTTCTTTAGTAGCTTCTAGTATTTGAGTAGGATTAGCACTTCTAACTCTTGCATTATTAGGTTTATATGGTGTTCCTTGTGTTACTAAGATATTTCCTTCTTGTATATCTTTCTTATCAGTTATATCAAATACTAATTTCCCATTAACTAATTTACCTTCAATCTCTTTAGTCTTTAACTTAGTAACTGATAGATTAAGTTCTGCTTTTTCTCTTTGTTTAAAAGTTTCAACTTTTTGTATTTCTTTCTTTGGATTCTCTGTTACATATGAATGTGGCACTTTTGCAAAACTAAGTGTGTTCGCTATTAAGAACAACACAGTTAGTATATAAGTTCTCAAACAAGACAGAAGTCTTGAATTTATTAGGTTTGTACCCCCCCCCGAACTTTTTCAAGGGTGTTCTATTTATGTATCTTTTCATATTTACTCCCTTCTTATTTTGCTAACCGTCAAGTTGACGATTAGCAATAAAGTCTTATTATATTTCTTTAGAATACTCAGATATTATAATAGGAACATATCCTTTATATATTCCTTCTACTACATCAGCACTTTCCCCTTTAGATAAATCACGTCTATCTACTAAAGCAAAGAATTTTATATGCTCTGTTTCTTGAGTAATTATCATTTCCTTTTCAGGTAATTCAAGATGATACTTTTCTACTTTTACCCATTTTTTTCTATTAGTCATAAGCCCTGTCTTTGGAAAATCAAATTTAATTAATTTTCCAAAATCTTCTTCTTCAGCTTTAATTTCAATTATTCCCATAGCTTGTAATTTATCTGATACTAACTGTCTTGTATTAAGATAATCAAATCTTAAAGGTTCAATTATCTTTATTTCTACTTTAGCAAAACTTAAAGTTGATAAAGCTAAAAATAACATTAATATCTTTTTCTTCATTTTATGCTCCTTTCGTTATTTAAAATTTAAAAATCCTATCTTAATCTTAATTGCATTGTTGTACTTCCAGTATAAGTTCCTGATTTTGTTGCTTCAGGTATTGTTAAGTTGCCTTTTAACCTTATATCATACTTTTTATCATCTTTTTTTATTACTAGATATTCTATTTTATCTACAGCTAATGTATCTCCTGTTGTCAAGTTTTCCATTGTTGGATTTGGATCTTTTAATTTAAAATCTACTATTTCAACGTCGCTTATCATCATTTCTATACCTATATCTGTTTCAGCTGTTCGTTTAGTTCCTGATGATACATTTCCAAAATCTAATATTCCTTTTTTCGTTACTTTAAATGGTGCGTCAGGTACTTGAATTTCTAAACTATGATCCATTACTCTATTTGTTCCTTTTATTAAACCTAAATTCATTTTTATAGGTTTATTTAATACCCAGTTAATAGCACTTACTCTTAATTTTCCTGCTTCTGTATAAACTATTATATCTCCACTCTTTAAACTAACTTGTTGTTTCGCAAGGTTTCCATTAGTTCCTACTGTAAAAGTTTTTACAGCTCTTGTTAAATCATCGCTAATCTCTAATATATCTCCCTCTTTCATAAAAGGTATTCCTTGTCCAGCAGTACTTGTTAAACTTACTCCTAAAG
>ERZ894240.1207-NODE-1207-length-17204-cov-8.093475_pt1 | contig 17204 bp, 20 predicted proteins | sample MGYA00380298_ERZ894240 | MGnify/ENA primary metagenome ERZ894240 (study PRJEB32331, sample SAMN06328419) | human gut metagenome | biome: human gut microbiome; feature: stool | host: Homo sapiens | collected 2014-06-27 ...
AAAATCAGCATAAACTTTCAACTTTTTGTGTCCAAAGTATTGACATAGGTCCAGTTTCTGTACAGAGCTTCAGCTGCTTCCTCACCTACAATTTCTGCAATATCTTTATAGATGCCTGCCATCCCTTCGCCCCTGGCCTTCATTTCTTCCAACATATACCATCTCCTTTTTATTAAATATAGCACTCTCGTTTTGAAGTTTCATCTCGCATAGTTCTATGCAATTATAACTATATATAATTCCTCTAACAGATGATTTCTAAGGGGATAATATATATTTGTAAACCGGGCTGAATCACTTTTCCTCATGTTTGAGAAATTGTACATGATTATTCTGGTAAATCCGTTTAAAGCCACTGCTTCCTATCTTTAATACTGGAATTACTATAACTATGAACATAGATATCCACTGCGAGGTCGAAAGAAACAACCACTTTCCTCTTATTGCATCTCCTCTAAAAAATTCTAATACGAATCTACAGGCTGCATATAAGAAGATATAGACTTCCAATAAATGTACATTTTTTTCATATTTCTTTTCGGCCCATATCACAATCAATAGTACAGTAAAAATACAAAAGCTTTCAATCAGTTGTATGGGAATTCTTAAAACCTCGGGTTCATTATATAGCGCCACTCCCCAGTCTGCTTCTTTTCCATAACAACATCCAGCAAAAAAGCATCCTATTCTTCCCCAGATATGGAATATTGCAAATCCAGGTGTAATCACATCCGTTAATTTCTTAAAATCTAGTAGATAATACCTGGAGAATACATATGCTCCTATTATGGCGCCAAATAATCCGCCATAAAACACAAAACCGCTTGTAATAATAACATAAAGTAAATGCTTATTTGAAAAATTACAAATCACCTTAGGAACCTGTGTCAAAATGAAAAGGAACTTACTCCCTATACCCGCTCCTGCAACTAAGAGAAGATATAGAATTAATAACCGCTCAAATGGGATTACCATTTTCCGGCTCCGGAAATATATTGTTATCATCATGCAGAATAAACCAATATTGGCAAATAATGCGTATGCCGGTATTACCATCACATTGGGCTTCATACAATCCCTTCCTCACTATCAGTATTCAAAATCTGCACAACCTTTAACACAGCCATCGCAAAATGCACCACACCCCGAGCACTTTATGCAGGTAGTACAGCCCATCATGCTATCCCCGCACCCTCTGCAAAAAGCATGACTCATACAGGAGCCACAGGATGAACAGGCATTGCATCCTGTTATGATAGTTAAACTAAAGGCACAAATTAGAAACATAATCAATACGTGCGTTATGTCTTGTTTTTTCATTTGAATTCTCCCAATTAATCGCTTTTAACACTCCACCCGGAACATTTCCAGTGTACCATGATTTACTTTCAATATACTTCCGTTCCTATGGCCTTTTTCCAATATCATCCTTTGGAATTTCTATCTCCAAAACTCTGCCTCCTGTTTCCTTTATGCTTAGAATATAAGTATTTTCAGTTTCCTTTCTCAACTCAACAAATGCCCATGCTTGTGTTTCTGATCCATCTGATAATACTTCTGTAATGAAACATCCAACCCCGTTTTGTCCTGGCAAATCCTTTATTTCAAGCTGTATTCCATTCACATTGTAGGAAGTTCCCTTTATTACTTCTAATAATTTTTTTTCATCCATTGTGTATGGTTCAAAGGATTGTATAATCTCATTACATATAGCATCCTGCATTTCATCTGTAAATGGATATAATGACAAAATAAAGACATATAGATACCCATCCTTATTTAATGAAACCATATGAACCTTTATACTCTCTGTTTCGTATGAGTCCAAAATCTCCCTTAGTTCTTCGTTATCAATACCAGTAAACTCATACACAAACCGCATTCCAGGGCAGGAAATTGCTGTAAACTCTTTAACCGAATGTGCTATTATTGTTTCATGATTCGTCACCGCCTCCATATGTCGTTCCATATATTGATGCAGCATATTTTGTGAACTATCTTCTGTATTCTGAATTTTTTTTACAATCACATCTATAAATACGCCGGGAGCATAGTCCCCCCATGTATATTCATCTAAATCATATTTATAGTGTAATTCCCCATCTTTTTCGCAGACTACCGGAACAGGTATATAATATTGGAGTCCTTCTATATGTTCCTTTGTACTATCTGGTAAGAAAACATGCCGATCTGCCAAATGACTCCTATAATCATCCATATAAATATTTATACCATTATAAAAGCCACTATCCTGGAAAACTAATGTATTATTTTTTATGGATATATCATAACCAATCGTTTGTTCTCGCATGTTACCAACAATAAATTCTATTTCACCCGAATATCCATTATCGTCAGTTACCTGAATCACATGTTCTCCTGTCTCCAAATAAATATGACATTGATAACTATGGTTTACTTTCAGCCGTCTGGAAGGCAAATTATCAATTTGAATTTTAAACCATTCTTCGCTCTCTTCTCCCCCGTCTTTCAGATAAGTAACAAATAAGGTTGTATCACACATATTCGCATCCCTAGCTTTTATTTCTGATATGGTAACTTGATCATTCGTTTCATACTTAGGATCTTCCCCCTTCTCATCCTCTGTCTCTCCAACTATATTTTCTGTTCGTGTTGCTTCTGTTTGTTCTATTACATCATCCACTGTTACCTGTGCTTTCTTTATGGAACACCCGACTTCAAGACAAACAGTTAACAAAATTCCTCCTAATAAAAGAACTTTTTTCATTTGCATATCGTACCTCAAGCTTTCTTCGGTTTATGTGTTGCACTTAACGACCACAACAATATCATCTTCTTCTATATACTCTTCCTCTATTTCCATATCCGAAGTCCGATGAATCTTTTCAAGCAAATTACGATACGTTTCTTCCTGGACAACCTTCTTGTACTCTTCATCCAAAATATTCAAATAGATAAGCGATTTATTCATGTTTTGATTTACTTTTACCTGCGCTTCGTAATATGCTTTATTTCCTTTAGAAAGCTTTAAATGACATCCATTCAAGTGGCATTGAAATGCTCCTTTTTCCAAGATATAGGGAATATCCGCCTCCCCAAGTGCGGATTTCAATGTTTCTTCATCTCTAAAGTTGGTAGGATAGGTCTTCTCCTTCACCTGCTGTTCTTCCTGTATCGTCTGGAATAAATCTTTTCCAGACGCTTTATTTAACCGTTGAATCAGCTTATCTATTTCATTTGCATCATCGTGAATTGAAAATACAGCTGTCCACTGATTCTCATCCTTTTCCCATATAAAAAAGGTATTTCCGAAATGGGTTTTCTTAAAGCTTCCATAATCAATCAAATCATATCCTGCCATTCCCACCAATTTCTGTAACTCGTTGTCTTCCCTGATTTTGGTAGGCATCCTTTTCTCATTTGCCTTAATCCAATTATTGTAGCCTTCTTCTCCCATTGCAACTCGAAGAGCAATGGCTACCGGAACCATCAAAATATTAAATGACATCGAATTCTCCTAGTATTCAACCAACCGTCCATTGAATCGTATTTTTCTTTTATTCCTTTTATCCACATCAACTTGCATATCGTCCTGATTCTGATAAGTACCACATATTAACATTGCACGCACTTTATCTGATATATGGGGTTTTATCTGGCTTATCTGCATAAACTCGTCAATATTCTGGAAGCCATTTTGTTTCTTTCTATAATCCACCAGTTTCTTAGCCGCAACTATGTTTACTGACGGAATCTCCAAAAAATCCTTCTCGTTACAGGTATTGATATCAATGGTTCGATTTTCTACCACTGCCTCCGCCTCCTGATGCATAGAAGCGGGGCCTTCTTCCATTTCCGGCTCTATATCCGAACCTGTTGATACCACATAATCGTGGGCTATTATAAATTCTGCTAGCGCATCTTCCGTTAAGCCAAACTGCTCTGAAATCTCCCGCTCATTTTTTCTTCCTGTCACATATTCACAATCTAAAACATCAATAATCGCTCTGCTTCCTTCTTTTGAAATGCAGAACACGCCATAAGATTCATAGTCTCTCTGCACTGAAAGCAGAGCATAAATCAGTCCCTCTAACAATTCAGGAGATAACTTTATGGTTTCTTTCAGACGGCGCACCATTTCTCCTATATTTAAAATATCCTTATCTTTACAGTTGGTTTCAATTTCGCTTTTTATATTTCTAAAACACGCTGTCTCCAGATATAGCATTACATCGGAATCATCTCCGCCCACTGCTGTTATTCTTCCAGTCTCTTCAAAATATTTTACTAACTCAATAACCTCATCTTTCTTTTGCTTTAACTCATCAGCTGAGGGTGAATCGCCAGCAAGATTTTCCACAATTTCATTGATTTCATAATGTGAAATAAACTTAAACCGATCAATTTGCGCTAAAACCTTAGCTATTCTTTGCTTTATATTCTCAATTTGTACCACCGGTAGAAAAGCACAGCAGAGCAATGCTGCAACCAAGTACCATAAGAATCCTTTTATTTCAACAGGAAATGCATATCGTAACTCTGACATGGATAACATTGCTGCTGGAATAATATATGCATACAGACACGCTCAACATACCTCCAGATCTTTATGTACCTTTTCCAATTTACGATACTCTTCACCGAGCCCTTTATATTGCTGCAAAAAAGCACGAGCTGTTATTGCATAGATAACCGTTATTCCAATCTCTATGATTGCCATATCAGCAGCTGGAATCATAATTACACAAGCTGCAAGGACTACAACAAGCCCCAGATTTTTTGATATCTCGCCACTTTCCACCAGCTTATTAAAAACATAGCCAATAGCAATTACACTACCAATAATAAAGCAAAAAATAAAAATGATTTTAAAAAACCCTATAATCCAGCCCATTTTCTCTTCCTCTCACTTTTATGTATTTTTGTACTTCCTTCTGCTGTAAAACCGCTTCTTTCTCGTAATACTCTTCAGTATATTCTGAATCCACAATATCCGCTTTCAATATTTCCTCTAATATCGGAAGATACCTCATGCATTTTTTTCCTTTTATTCCCCGACTGGACGCCTGAATACTTCCATCTTTTCTAATTCGGATAATAATTCTTTTTTCCTCCATCCTTTTCTCCCCGGCTAAAAATCAACAGAACGCCCTCCGCGCATCTTTCGGACGTTCTCTGCAGCACCCTCTATATGCTGTATTTGTATATCTTCGGAATTCCTTGCTTTATATTCATTTCTATCCTCGGCTGCAGTTGCTGCCACTGCCCTTACATCCGCCCACTCCCGAATCTGCATAATCTGTTCTGACTGGGTTACTGACAACGGAACTGTATTATGAATCACCTTCAAAAAATCCTGTTTCTGAAGAACACGCTCTTCAGCAAAAGCCTCAAATAATGCTGCAATTACGGCCTGTTCTATCTCTGCACCAGAAAAGCCCTCTGTAATTGACGCTAGCTCCGAATACAGTGACGGATTCAACTGTATCGTTCCCAGAATGTCCGAACGCTTTAATCGTTTTTCCAAATGAAGTCTAAATATCTCTTCCCGTTCTCTCTGTGTAGGAATATCTACAAAAAAGACTTCATCAAATCGGCCTTTTCTCAACATTTCAGCCGGCAAAGCCTGGATATTATTCGCTGTTGCAACAACAAATACAGGTTTTGTTTTTTCCTGCATCCATGTAAGGAATGTTCCAAAAACACGGACAGATGTCCCACTGTCTCCGCCTCCCGATGTGGCTCCTCCCAAGCCTTTTTCAATTTCGTCAATCCACAAGATAGACGGTGCAACTGCTTCTGCCGTTTGGATCGCCCGGCGCATATTCTCTTCAGAGCTTCCCACAATACCGCTGAATATTTTCCCCATATCCAACCTCAACAGAGGAAGTTTCCACATGGCACTGATTGCTTTGGCAGTCAGACTTTTTCCGCATCCGGGAACTCCGGTGATTAAAACACCTTTTGGAGAGGGCAGGTTGTATTTTTTTGCCGCATCTGACCATGAATTATTTCTTTTCTCAATCCAACGTTTTAAATTTTCCAGTCCGCCCACATCTTCTAGATTCAAATCACTTTTTACAATTTCCAAAATCCCTGTTTTCTTAATTACCTGACATTTTTCGTCTGATATAATATCCAGTTCTTCAATGGTCAGCTTACCACGCTCCACCATAGCCCGCGCAAATGCATTCTCTGCTTCCTGAATTGTAAGCCCCTGGGCTGCCCGGCATAAGCTTAACTTTTCATTTTCTGATAAATAAACCTGAATTTTTCCTGTATTTTGATTGACTTCAATCATATCCTCTAACAGTTCTTTGATTTCCTCCATACTTGGAAAGTCCAAATTGACGATTGTGACATCTTTCTGTAGCTCATTTGGCAATATCAAAGAAGGAGAAATGAAAATAATATTCTTCGGTTTCCCGCTATTCTTTAGATACAGTGCCAGGTCTCTTAACTGCCGGACAATCTCATAATCTACAGCCTTTCCCGGTACACCAAGATATACATGAAAGTCCTTTAAAATAAAAATAGCTGCCTCGTCACAGTCATCAATAAATTCCAGTACTTTTTTAGGACTCCTCGTGTCCTCTTTCCCTACCTTCTCATAATCACATTCCAATCCCTGGGTCTGTGTCCATGTATAGACCGTTCTCAACGTTTTGATTTTTTCTTCATCAGAAGCAATCTCCTGTATGAGCTCTGTCACTCGCCCTTCTTCCCATGTAGAGATATAGATAAATGGGAATCTTGCTTTTAAAAGATTCGTTATATATTCTTTGGTTTTCGCCAAATTAGTCGTTTTTTCCATATTCTCTCCTAAAACCATGTTCTAATCTCATCAATGTCTGCCATTCCATTCATTTCAATTCTTCCATCCCGATGGATTCTAATTTCTAACCGATTTCTTTCCTCTGCAAAATCTTGATAGCGATCTGACAGAAATATAAATCGTTGATTCCCTGATCCTACCCAAGGTCGCGATAAATCCAGTTCTCTCTGTTCAAAATTCCCATCGATTAATACATCCGTATTATTTAATATCTTTTTTACAGATATATCTTTACCTTCGCTTAATGTCTCATAATGGTATCCTGTAAAAACAAGAACAGAAAGACCATGCTTTTTTACCTCTCCGACTATCTCTGCCACAGCAGATGCCTGCAAAAAAGGTTCTCCTCCTAAAAAAGTAATTCCTTCAATTTCATGGCTACGCTTTTTAATTCTTTCCAATATTTCTGATGTTTCATACTCTCTTCCTGCATTTGATTCCCACAATTCCTGATTTGCACAACCACTGCAATGCAAATTACATCCTTGCACCCATATACAGAATCGCTTCCCTGGTCCTTCACAAACAGTTTTCTCCAAAATACGGTTGATTCTTATTTTCATTTTCTTTAGACTCACATACTTTCTGTTTATAGATTTCTGTTTATTACCCAGATACGGTTGGTATTTCCGGTCATTTTTTATAGTTTTATTTATCGTATTGATTATACGTCTTTAATTATTATTTTGCAACGATTTTTCGTATTATAATAACGATAAACATTAGTAATAAATCTAATTCCATATATCAGATTGTTTTTTACTAACAAATACTCACTGGGAGAGATACTATGATTGATATTCTTCAGAAAATTACCCTTGAACGCACAGCCCGCAACTGGACAGAATACCAGCTTGCCCTCAAATCAGGGCTTCCGCAATCAACAATTTCTTCCTGGTATCGAAAGAATATGCTTCCTTCTCTTACATCCCTGGCTAAAATTTGTTCCGCTTTCGATATGAGTATGTCGCAGTTTCTTGCTACTGACAATTATAGAGAACTAAATCATACACAGATAGCGCTGTTGGAAAAATGGGATTGTTTAACCCCGCCCCAAAAAAAGGCCTTTTTTGAACTTCTAAAAACAATCGTAGAGTAGAATAGGACAGACCATCCCCTGCAATAATTACCACTTTGGCCTGAATTTTTCCCGAAGTTTCAGTTCCACAATCCGATCCATTTTTTTCCCTTTTATCTCTATCTCCCGTTTATAATCATGCCTTTTTGCCCCCGTATTGTAATTTACTGTATTCACGGCAAAATGGATATGCGGGCCTTTTAGACATCCATCCCCTTTATGTACCGCATATGCTACCTGATATCCCTCATTATAATAGATAGCCGCCATCGTTCTGGCAAGTGCATTCATGTCCTGACCTTTCTGCTGGACATCCAGTGCCGTAAATAGTGAAAATTCATAAATCTCATGGTCAATATATCTCCCAAATTTTCCTCTTCGGGTATGAAGCTGCTGGACCAGTCCAAATGCCTCCGTAATGCCTTCTGCATCCCTCCATTCCGGAGCGCCTAAGGCTCCCCATGCAATCAAATCTTCTTTTCGGGTTTCATTTGATCTTTGCCTTACAATATAGCGTACGACAGAATCCATATCTGTTTTTTTACAATATCGTCCTTTTCCTGCTTTACTTATTAACATTCGCTTGATGCCCTCCTTTGTTCAAACAGCTTTTAACTTTATCTAATAGAAGCTTATCTCCACTGGCCTCTACCAGATGGCAGAGCTCATTTATCTGATTCCAGGTCTCCACCAGATCTGGTATCATCTCTAATTCATTATTTGTGAATGGCTGCTCTAACGCACACTTGATTAGATATCTACCGACAGATAATCCTTGTGCTCTGGCATTACAATCCAGCTGTTCCTTTTCAGCTTTTGTACATCGAAATATTACTTGTTCCTGTTTTCTGGTTTTTTGTGATTTTTTATTCATATGACTCTTTCATACCACCTTTCTGTTACAGTCATGCTCTTACTAATATAGAAATAGTAGAAATTTATATAATGATATAGCAAGTACGCAAAAAATATAATAATCGCATTCTTTTTTACCCCTATACGAGGATATACTGCTTATTGCGCATTTGAAAGTGTATATACAATTTCACCCTCAAAATCCTTTAAGCCAGCCGTTAATCAAACTACTGATTTGTTATGAATATCCATAACTGGTTTATACATTCCATGCATTTTATTAAACTGTTATTAACACTTTAAAATCTACAACAATTATGATAACCGGAAAAGAACCGCCGGCACATAGCTGCCAGTCATGAGAGGTAAAACAGCTATAAATAATTATGGCTGGTTTTACACTGTCATAAGAACATAATTTTTAATTTAAAATGGAAGGAGCGATCGAATGAATACTCAATACATAACATTAAAAGAATTTTGTGAATTAACAAAACTAAGCTCTTCTACAGCTTATAGAATGATTCGTAATGGCACCTTACCCGCTACAAAGCTTGCGGGAACCCGGCACTGGAAAATACCAAGTGATTTTGTACCTGGATATGATTCTAATACTCTACGTATCAGATAAAAAGATGGAAGATATCCGAAAAAGACGAAAGGACATAGATGCCCATTTTCTCATTTGGTGTAAATTGGTTTTAAAAGGGCATCCCGCTCTCGCAGAATGCCCTTATACACGTGCCTATTTACTTAATAAAATTGTAGGAAACTCTCTTTCTTAAGCATTGGAGCAATTACAATTTTATTGTTCCAAAGTCAACTTGAAAATCAGAATAGATTCCCACAGGTATTTGATCCGAGAATCCATAGATGGACGGAATCCAATCCTCTGATGCATTATATACCGTTATGGTCTGGCGTGTTCCATCCACAATCCAATACTCTTTAACACCATTTTGCAGATATAATGCCTGCTTTCGTCCATAATCCAGTCTCCTGCTTGACGGTGATATAACCTCAATTACCCAATCGGGAGCACCATGGCACCCCTTATCGTCCAGCTTATCCTTATCACATATGACTGAAATATCAGGCTCTACATAATCAGTGGATTCATCTTTAAGAGAATCAAGAAAAACAGCAAAAGGCGAAACATCAACCTCACATTCACCACCATGTTTCTTAATATACGCATTAATGATGGTTGCCAATTCTGTTACAATTCTCTGATGCGTCCTTGTTGGGGGAGCCATATAATAGATCTGCCCATCAATCAGCTCTGCCCGTTCCCCATCCGGCAAACTGTAAATATCCTCAATGGTATATATGATCTGTTTTGGTAATGGCATAGGTTGTCACTCCTTCCTGCAATACTGTTGTGTTTATAGTATACCCTATACTCCAGACATTTTCCAGTAAAACAAAAAGAGCGCCCTGTTTTCCCTGTTTTTACAGAACGCTCCTCTTATGTCCGGTAACATTAATGTCTTCTAATTATTTCCTGACGGCATCTATGTGGACGAGATGTTGCATACTCCTTCTGAATTTTATTGTTAAATACTCTTATAGACACCTGCATAGACACTTTTTACTGCTTCCTTGGAACCCTTGATTTTACAAGCTTCTTTCCACTACAATTAGTTCAAATCCTGTTACTCCGATTTTTCCTTTTAATTCATAGGTTCCTGATGCTTATCGGTGTCAGGAACCTTTGTTTTTTTGATTACCTTTCTGCAATATATTGATTACCTGTTACCCAGATTGGACATTTCAGCATTAATACGCAATATGATTTCAGTCTTTTCCTCAATCCCGCTAATATCGTATGTATAATACCGTTCATTCACATCTTCCGTATGTCCGAGAAGTGCTGCTGTAGCCGATACCTCCTCACACCTCATTTTAGAGTTTACCGTCCTGCGGAATGCGTAAATCCCCTTTTCACTGTTTCCTACTTGTCTACATTTGTTCTTTGAACAGGAGGATATCATTGGCGCATGCACTCTCCCGTTCTCATTTAAAAAAACTCTGACTCATATCCCCATTGAACCTCCAATGTCCTTTTCTGGTTTAGGCAAATTCCTGATTTCGTTTGTCATCGGAGAAATACGCGCTTTGCCAGGTACTCTTTTCCTTGTTCATTTTTACTTTCTCTTGTACGTATGACAGGTCAATAATACCATTTTCCAGGGCGTAATGCAATATGCCCAAATTGTTTTCTGCTTTCATCATCACTTATCAGGAACCGTGTATACACTCACCGGCCGGTGGGGGGGCTCCTCTTGTATCTTTAATTTTATGTCTGTTAAATATATAGGGTCCGGCTTTTTTTGGACTCTCGTACACTTTTTATCTTCACATTCTTAACTCGACCACATCCCTTTCTTGAAAATTGTAAAATAATCTAAACCATGTCAAGGACTTTTTAATGTAACCAGCTTCATCCTCCTTCCAACGCCGGATGTTATCATCCAGTTCAGTAATATAAGATTCAAGTGAGTATACTGCAAAATGATTACAATAAAATGTTCCGATAGACTCCTTATTGCTAAATCACGTATATACTGCCCATCATTTTCAAGAAAATATGCAATGATTCTCTCCTGATTTCCAGATTGGGGGATTCTTAAAGCATTTCTCTTCATATGAAATGAATGACGCTTTCTATTAAAAATTCTGCGGTATAGCGGCACACAAATAACTCCCATCAGAAAGAACATCGGATTAACAGTTTTCCTGTGATGAATGGCACAATGTTTTCCATCGTCCTCTCTGCGCTTTTCCTGCTTTTGCACAGAATCAGGCAGTCATCCGCATACCTCACATACTTGTGTCCCCTGCTCTCCAGTTCCTTGTCCAACTCATTCAGCATGACATTTCCACACAAGGGACTTAGCGGGCCTCCCTATGCAAAGCAAGTAACTATGCAAAGTAAATCCATGGAATCCCTGTTCCAAGCCATTTTTTCTTGCGCTGCTTTGCATAGTCTCCGAAGATATTTATGAGAGTTATTCTCGAATATATCATATCGGAGGTGCCTTTATGGACAAAACATACTTACCAGACCTGATCTCAGGACTGGAACAGGAACTGCTCCGGCTTGGCTATACCAAAGGGAGCATGACCTTTTACCGCCGGCGTCGGAACCAGCTGATGGCCTATGCGGAAGATAGGGGTGAGTGCTATTACACGGAACAGCTTGGCATGGACTTCCTGAAAGAGTTCTTCGGGATCACGCAGGAAGATTTCTCAAGGACACTGCCGCAGGCAGAAACACAGGAAATCCGTGTAGTCCGTATGGTTGGGGATTTCCAGCTCCACCATGCGGTGCTGCGGCGTTATCTCAAGCATAAGGAAATACTGACAACCCCGTTTTTTGTGGATATCCGCAGCCGATTCCAGAGTTCCTGTGAGAAAAAGGGCTATTCACAGGTGACTACGGAGCATTATGTGAAGCAGTCTTCCTACCTGATGGATTATCTGGCCGCACAGGGGATGGATGATTTCACAGCAGTCACTCTGGATACGGTCAATGCCTATATCAGGACACTGGCAGGTTTTTCCTACAAAACAGTGGAGCAGCATATTTGTTCCCTGCGTGCCTTTTTCCGTTTTCTGAACCAGGAAGGGATCATGCCGGATGACCTTGCGGCAAAAATGCCCATGGTGAAAGCCAGGAAGCAGACTGCCATCCCTTCGGTCTGGACCCAGGAAGAACTGAAACAGCTGGTCAGGGCCATTGACCGGGGGAAGCCCGAAAGGCAAGCGCGACTATGCCATCATCCTGATTGCGTGCCGTCTGGGGCTGCGCTGCACAGACATCAAAAACCTGTGCTTTGAAAACTTCAACTGGACAGAGAAAAAACTCTGTTTTACCCAGTCCAAAACAGGGCAGCCCATGGAACTGCCGCTTGTCCCGGATGTGGGCTGGGCAGTGATCGATTACCTGAAATACGGGAGGCCGAAGGTTGACAGCAGCCGTATCTTTGTCCGTCATACGGCCCCGTTCCTTCCCTTTGCAGAAGGGGACCATCTGGACCAGCTGATCAGGGCATATATGGTAAAAGCCCATATCCCCATGCGCGGTAAACACCGGGGGATGCACAGCCTCCGCCATACCATGGCAAGCGTCCTTCTGGAGAAGGACACCCCTCTCCCGGTCATTTCTGATATCATCGGACACCTGGACACGAATTCCACCGCCGTATATCTCAAGGTGGATATGGAACGGCTGGCGGAATGCCCCCTGGACTTTGAGGAGGTGATCCATCTTGGCTGAACCCACTTTTACAGGCCCTTTCCGCAAAGAAATGGAAAACTTCATCTCCCTCAAACGGTCCGTCGGATACAAATACAACACAGAGCCTGGCATACTAAAGCGTTTTGACAGCTACCTTGCGGCAAAATATCCGGATGTGGCAGCCCTTTCCAGGGAGGCCGTGACCGGCTGGTGCGCCAGGACAATGCACGAATCGGCCGCAAACCATTGTTCACGGGCTTCGGTGGTACGCCAGTTTTCAAAATACCTGGACAGCATCGGGATCAGCGCGTGGATACTCCCAAAGAATTATTATCCCGCCGGCCAGCAGTATGTGCCGCATATTTATACCCCTGAAGAACTCAGGCGTTTCTTTGCGGAAACAGATAAGTGCCGCCTGTGCCCGGAAGTCCCTTACAGGCATCTGGTGATGCCAGAGTTCTTCAGGCTGCTCCTTTCCTGCGGGCTGCGGTGTTCGGAAGCCCGGCTGCTCACGGTGCGGGATGTTGACCTGCATCAGGGGATACTGACGGTCCGTGATTCAAAGAACCATAACAGCCGCCTGGTCCCGATGCCGGAATCCATGACACTGAGGCTGCGCAGGTATGCCGGGGAGGTCCATCCTTTTCCAGAGCCTTCCGGATATTTTTTCCCGGGTTACGGCGGAAAGCCGATGACACTGGGAAATATCTATAAAAACTTCCGGCGCTTTCTCTGGAAGGCCGGCATCCCCCATACCGGGGACGGCCCCAGAGTCCATGATTTCCGATATCCAAACCCCAAAAATATCCAAACCTTTTTCTGAATCTTCCGGATTTACAGGCCATACAAAACAGAAAAGGTTTGGATATTTTTTGATATGATTTATCTATCACCCAAAGATAGGAGGATCATATTTATGAGTTTTGAGAACCTAAAAAACAACTATAGCAAACTTTTGGTGTTTCTGGAGAAGGAAAAGTACTCTGCTACAGTCATCAGGTGTGTTTCCAGAGAAATAAAAAACATACTTGAAAATGCCCAGGCAAATCAGTGGGAAACTTACAAGAACATCTACCATGCGTATGAACATCATGGACTGTCAAAAGATGTTCTCCGTAGCAGACGCCATATCCTGCGGATGATCGAACGTTACGATGTCAGAGGTGAATTTCCAGACAGGCTTCGTAGAAGCTATGCATTTGAAAGCGATGCATATGAGTGCCTCCCGGATGAATTCAAAAACCTCATCAAGTTTTACCGTAGTTATGAGGGGAAACGTGGAAAAAAAGAAACTACCATTTACCACGAAGCTTTGAATGCTGTCTCTTTTCTATGTTTCCAGCAGCAGCGCGGATGCCGCAGACTGGATGACATCACCGAAAAAGATGTGCTCGCATTTTTCCTCTCCGACGACGGCAGCCTGGCCAGAGGATGTTCCTATAAGAAGAATATATCTGCTGTGTTCAAGGCCGGCCTGCTTTGGGAAAATGCCCCATGCAGCCGAATCCTTTCCTTCCTGCCACAGCTGCGGGAGAGCCGCAAGACCATCCAGTATCTGACAGACGAAGAAGCTGGAAAGATCCGCTATGCTCTGTATGACATGGAAAACCCACTCTCCCTGCGTGACAGGGCCATTGGCATTCTTCTCCTTTATACCGGCCTGCGCGGCTGCGACATTGCAGGCATGCAGATTGATTTTATTGACTGGGACAAGGAGCTTCTGCGCTTTCCCCAGCAGAAGACGGGAGTGCTGATAGAACTGCCCCTCAGCCCAGCAGTGGGCAATGCCATCTTTGATTACATGGATTCCGGTCGTCCCTGCTGTGCTGACGGGCATGTTTTCATTTCTGAAGTACAGCCTTACCGCCGCCTTGCCAGCCAATCGGTTGCAAACATCGCCCTCCGTATATACAAGGAAGCCGATGTACGACAAAACCCAGGTGACCGCAGAGGGACGCACATTTTCCGCCACCGGGCGGCATCGCATATGCTGGAATCCGGAATCCCCCGGCCAGTCATCAGCAGAACCCTCGGGCATACTGCGCCGGATTCCCTGGAACCCTATCTGATGGCGGATTTCAGGCATCTGAAAGAATGCTCTCTGGATGTTGGACAGTTTCCTGTCCCGGAGGAGGTGCTTGCGATATGAGGGAATATGAATCCTGTTTCGCGCTGCTTATCCGGGATTTCATTGCATACCGCAAGGCATCTGGCCGCTGGAACGAAGCATCCTATGGGCCTAACCTCCGTGTTTTTGACCGATTTTGTGCCATGAATTATCCGGATTCAGTCCACCTGACGCAGGAGATGGTGGACAGATGGTGCAGACAGCGTGACAGTGAAACAAACAATTCCTGCAGGTCACGGATATATGTCGTCTACAGTTTTATAAAATACCTGTCAGAAAGGGGGCTTTCTGAGGTTCTGCCGCCCAGGATACCAAGGAAGGAACGTGTGACTTATATCCCTTATGCCTTCTCTGGGGATGAAATACGCAGTTTTTTCAAAGCCTGTGATAATCTGCCGGACATCCCAAAAACAAGAAACGTACTCATCCGGCGCATCACGGTTCCGGTATTCTTCCGGCTTCTTTACAGCAGCGGCATACGTACTACTGAAGCAAGGCTGTTGGAATGTGCGGATGTGGATGTGGGAAACGGGATACTCAACATCCGATATTCCAAAGGCCACGACCAGCATTACATTGCCCTGCATGACAGCATGGCAGACCTGATGCGCCGCTATGACAGCGCAATCCGGGAATGGTTCCCATCGCGGAAATATTTTTCCCGGCACCAGGGGACACCGCGCATCCACATACATGGGTGGAGAAAAATTTCCGGAGGGTATGGGCGGAAGTGTCCAATGACCGAACAGCCACAGCGTATGCGTTCCGGCATCATTATGCAACAGCAAATATCAACCGCTGGATCGGGGACGGGTTTGCTTTTGACGATAAGCTCACCTGCCTCAGCAAAAGCATGGGGCATACGACACTGGAGAGCACACGGTATTACTATTCTGTCGTTCCCGGCCTTTCCGATATCGTCCTGAAAAAAACAGAAGATGGTTTCAATGAATTGGTGCCGGAGGTGATTAGCTGATGAAGAACAGGAGTGAAGCTGCCGCCCTGGCAAAACATATATCTGCATTTCTGGGCGATTATGTTCCTTCACAAAAAAGCGGGAGCGCCAACACGCTTAAGGCATACCAGGATTCTATTGGTTTATACCTGCAGTTCCTTGAGCAGGGAGGGGTAAGCAGCAGGGAGTTTGATGCCTCCTGCTTCGGGAGGGATCGCATCGAACAATGGCTGTCATGGCTGCGCACGGAAAGAGGATGCCAGCCGGGGACGTGTAACAACAGGCTTGCATCCATCCGGACATTTTTAAAATACCTGGGCCATAAAGAAGTCCGTTTCCTCCACCTTTACCAGGAAAGCATGGAAATTGACCGGCTGAAGGTACAAAAGAAAAAAGTGGAAGGCCTCTCCCGTCCGGCTGTCAAAGCCCTGCTTGCTGCCCCGGACCAGGGCACGGCCATGGGACGGCGCGATTTGGTTCTTATGCTGGTGCTTTACAGTACAGCTGCAAGAATTGATGAGGTCCTTTCAATGAAAGTCGGCCAGCTGCATCTTGACAGCGCAAAGCCGTATGTAAACATCATTGGGAAGGGAAATAAGGTACGGACGTTATATCTGCTTCCACGCACGGTGGCACACCTTGAAAAATACCTCCTGGATTTCCATGGGAACCCCCCATCCCCGGAGGCTTATGTGTTTTATTCGCGCAATACCGGCATTTATGGGAAACTGACAGCGGCGGCAGCGGACAAAATGTTCAAAAAACATGCGGTAAAAGCACATGGTTCATGCGCAGATGTGCCCTTGAAGCTGCACGCTCATCAATTCCGCCACGCGAAGGCCTCCCACTGGCTGGAAGACGGCATGAACATCGTGCAAATCTCTTTCCTGCTTGGACACGAACAGCTGGATACAACCATGGTATATCTGGATATCACAACAGAGGATGAGGCAAAGGCATTGGCAACACTTGAAGGGGAAGGGGATTCCAAAGTGGAGAAAAAATGGAAAAACAGCGATGGGTCCCTTCGTGAATTCTGTGGCCTGCCTGCAAAAAGATCATAAAAAATATCCAAACCTTTTTCTGAATCTTCCGGATTTACAAGCCATACAAAACAGAAAAGGTTTG
>ERZ894240.1208-NODE-1208-length-17202-cov-58.931941_pt1 | contig 17202 bp, 24 predicted proteins | sample MGYA00380298_ERZ894240 | MGnify/ENA primary metagenome ERZ894240 (study PRJEB32331, sample SAMN06328419) | human gut metagenome | biome: human gut microbiome; feature: stool | host: Homo sapiens | collected 2014-06-27 ...
TATGTACACACGCCTACATAAAAATACTCCCACCCTTACTCACCACCTCACAACACGCGCTTATTAAAGCTCTCAGGGCTACTCTTTTAACTGTCATTCCTAGCTTACACATTCTCTCAAATGATTTTTATTACTAGATCATATAAAGTCATTTAAAGCCTAGTATAACAAAGCCTTTTAAATAATAGCCTAGCAGATCATTTTAACTAGACTGAAACGAGAGATATATTGTGAAAATTTTCACACTAAAGCGTTAAAGAATAACCTTATCTTATGGCACTCAATAAATAATTGATATGATTAAATTTAAAATAACTCTTGCAATTACCGTTTAAATGTGGTACTATAATATCAAGGAAAAGGAAACAGAAAAGAACAGATCAACCTAAAACAGAATATTAAAGGAGGATTTAACATGACTATTACAAATCTTCGCAAATGGCTTCCCATTTATAAGGCAGCTAAAACTCAAATTGACATAGATAAGAAGATGTGCAATAGCTGGATTAAAGCATACGACAATTTTGATAGACTTCTTTGGGGAGCTTTTGAAGGTATTATTCATTTCGCATGGTATGAGGGTTGTGTAGAGGATTATAAAGTAGTTCTTAGAGCAACCATGCATTATTACAATATGAAATATAAGGAGGCGCTATAAATGCGTTACACCTTCGACAGCATAAACGCTCTTGCAAGAGACGTTCACCCGGATTTTAGAGTTTGCAGTTATAACACGACATGGATGCTCTCAGTCAGAGTCAATGAGTATGGAGGAATCGAACCAATATTTCAAGCAAAGACCGCCAAAGAGATAGCTAACTACCTTTATAGCTTGCAAAAGCTAAGACGTTTGGGCGTCGTTAAATAGCAGGTTAGGCCCAAAGCGTGGAGAACAGCTTTAAAGCCGTTCTCCGGTCCTGAAAAGGAAAATCAAATTAAAAGGAGAATGAATCATGAAATTCACAAGAACTATCAAAAGCACAAAGTATATCTTCGGAGAAGTCAAAGAAGAGAATGGGAAGCTGGAAGTGCACGAGAATGGCTCGTTTGTTGGTACTCCCAACATGGGAAGCAGGACGCTTGCCAAGGCCAAGGAAGCTCATGGCATCCCTAAGGCGGCTTTCCTGATTGCTACTCAGGAGGTTACAGAGAAGCGTTCCATGGACCTGGAGACGTTTCTTAAGTATTCCGAAGTAGTGAGCGACGATAAACCGGAGGATGGAGTGGAGGGCTAACGCCCTTCCTCTGGGACTCAATTTAAAGCGCCACTACGCTAACGCTTTAATCTGTTAAAGAAGATCACAATTCACCATCGCTTTACATCGCTAAAGTAAGTCAGCCCTAACTTCGCCACTTTAACGAGCTAAAGGAGGTCAAAAATAAGTGAACTCAGACATTAGCGCCCTAAAAGCACAAATCAGGGACATCGACAAAAACATCTCTGATATTAAGAATGTGTTATCCACCTATTCCGATTATTTTAAAGACCATTTTTCGCAGGGACCCAGGGGTACTAAAAATGACGAGTTTAAAACCCCTCCCTCCCCCTTCCAGCCAGAGGTATCTCCATTAGTGAAGTTATCAGAAGAGGATATTATTTACCATATTAAATCCTCAGATTCATGGATATATCTGAAAGCCATGCTAGAAATGGATTATACCAACATGAATTTGCTTAATCTATTTTGTTGGGTTCATGGTGTATCTAAATACGCATCAACATTATTTGGAGTAATAAACACATATACATCTATGCAAACTGACATGGAGGAATAAGACGATTTTTATGGAGACGCTTTTGAATAATCTTGCATCCCTCGTAACAGCCAAGTCTTTAATGGCTGTCTGTCTTACAATCGTTTTTTGCGTGGCAGAGTGTACCGTGGGACTCAGCTCTGATTTTATGAGCTTGTATGCAATCGTAATAGGCTTTTATTTCGGTCAGAATAGCACAGATACAACCAACTTAATTAGCTACAAATAAGGAGATTAAATATGTTTACAAAAGAGAAGCAGGAGAGAAGAGCAACGCAACTTACAGACTTCAAGAGTGGCGGATTCATTAGCAACAACATGATTGCGAACACAAATTTGGGCCTTTACGAAGCCCTCTGTAACATTAACGAAAACCTCTCTCGCATAGCTGATGCTTTAGAAGGGAGAACGAGAGAATGAGTATTATCATTTATCAGAATGAGCAGGTCTTTTATTACAAGGATCTAGGAGAGATTATTTTCTTCTCTTTTGGGCAACCATTTTGCAGGATAATAGGTCGGTCAGTATTTTACAGGTTTACACCAGATTCAGCATTGTATGACGCAGACGTTAAATGTGCGATAAGTGGAACGAAGTGAAGTTTAGAAATGAACGAGATTTTTTACGACAGATTCAAAGAATTAAGGGATAATAGAGGATGCCTTTTAGTTCACATTTCAGATGGTATTGCTAAAACTCTGGTTATTATGTACCCTGCCGGTTATCATACATTGGAGTGTATTCAGTTTATCACAAGATATACAGAGTTATCTCACCAAACAGCATATACTTTAATTGACACCGTATGGAGAAATTATTTAAAGCGGTTGGAGGTTAGACTGAATTGGTAAGAAGAGATAGCCTAGTTATTAGGAATTTAATGGTTTATGACTATAAATTCTTAAATCCAGAAACCAATGAAGAGTTCATTATTACAGATTGTGAAGAACTTACTCTTAAACAAGCAACTAAAATGGCACATGAAAAAGGACTCCTGTTTATAGGATGCAGTACAAGAACTGAGCGTAGAGTAATGAGCAAAAAGTTTTTCTTTGATAATTCCAGCGTTTCAAACGTAGGAAAGTATTACAAGTGAATAACCCGTCTAGGGTATTCGAATATAACTTATTTTAAAGGAGTAAAGAACAATGGAAAACGCTATGACTACTACCAATGACAAGATGCTGGACTTCAACGCATTCAACAGAGAGACTAATCAGTTCGTTTCCTTCCGCGCCGAAGATATGAAGAGTAAGGTCAGACTGTTCAACGCCATGAATCAGCCGAAGTACAAAGTCAGCGACATGATTAACAAGAAGATCAAGCTCAAAGACGTTATTCTGATGAACGTCATAATGGAGGGCGAAGATGGCGAACAAGACACCGGAATTCGTTCCGTTCTGATTGATGCTGATGGAAATGCCTACAATGCGACCTCTAACGGCATCTTTTCCAGTCTCACGAATCTGTATATGATCTTCGGCACTCTCCACTTCGAGGACCCGCTGGAAATTCTGATTTCTCAGATTCCCACTAAGAGAGGTTCTACTCTCTCTATCACTCTTCCCTAACTAACTATCTTCCAATTCTCTAATAGAGAGCCGCCTTAAATTATAAGGCGGCTCTCACAATAGGAGTGATATAATGGCAAAATCTAAAAGAGGCGGACCGCCTAAAGGATGGAAACAGGCGGAGTACAACCTATTTAAACGTCAAGTAGCGAACTACAATAAGCGAGTTAGAGCATTAAGAAAAAGAACAAGGCCAGAGCTGTTAAAATTTGCGCCAGAACCAACGACAGTAAAAGGGCTGTTAGCAAGCCAAGGGAAAAGAGAAGCTAAGAGAACGGCTAAAGTATTAGAGCAGTTTAGAGAAATAGGCTTGCAATGGACGATGTATCAGGGACAGCCAATGCTTAAAGCTCAGAAAGCAATTATAGAACGCAATCTAGAACTCGAAAATAAGCGTCGTAGGCAATTAGCAAAGAAGGTTAAAGAAGCACAAGGCCAAACAGGACGTTTACCAACTCAGATAGATCAAGATTTGAGAGAGGAACAATTTGAGCAGTTGACTTCGCGAAGATTAGCAGATTTAATGAGACTTGACTATACACCAGTTATAGATAGAAGAACAATAAATTGGAATACAAACTATATTTCACAACTAGAGGAAAACCTGCAATTCATGGAATTAACGGGAGCCGGAACAGATGAAGCTATGCAAATGGTAAGAGAGATTGAGCAGATGGCAACAACAATAACACCAGAAGAATTTTATCTTGTTCAACGCTCTGTTCCTGAGATAGCTATTACAAACATTTCTGACGTTCCATATTTTATGAACAATATCGCATCTGTTCATAGAAGATGGTTACAGTTCTACGAGTCAAGAGGTTATAGACTATAATTGCCTGCGACTTTGAGACAATCGTTAATGACGAGCGTACAAGTGTCTGGGCATGGTGTGGAGTACAAGTAGAGAGTGAAAAGATTGAATACGGGACGAAAATAGAAGAGTGGCTAGCATACGCATTTAGTTATGGAGAAGTTTGCTACTTTCACAACTTGAAATTCGATGGTTCTTTTATAGTGGATTTTCTATTCAGATTAGGATATGAATGGAGTTCAAAAAGAAGGCTCGATGAAAAGACATTTACAACTCTTATCTCTGATATGGGAATGTGGTATAGTATCAAGATCAGAGGCGAAGATGGACCAGGAGGATTGAAACGAGAAGTTACAATATATGATAGTTTAAAGATCATTCCAATGCCAATCGCTCAAATGCCTAAAACGTTTGATATTGGATTAGAGAAACTAGACCTAGATTATGAAGGAGACAGAGAAGAAGGTCACGAATTAACAGAACATGAAAAGGTCTATATTAGAAATGATACATTGATTTTGGCACGGGCTTTAAAATTCATGCGTGAGCATAACATGAAGAAGCTAACAACAGCTTCAAATGCTATGAACGATTTTAAAACCCGTTTAGGGAAAGGAGAATTTGATAGAGTGTTTCCTCCGTTAGATGCCATAACTGATAGAGATATTAGAATGAGCTATAAAGGCGGTTTTACATATCTCAATCCTGTTTACAAGAATAAGCCTATTGGCAGAGGTCAGGTTTATGATGTTAATTCAATGTATCCATGGGTAATGAAGTTTTGTAAACTACCTTATGGAGAGCCAGTTTATTTCACTGGGCAATACGAAGAGGATGAAGGTTATCCATTATACGTTCAATCCCTCGTATGTGATTTCAAATTAAAACCCGGGTGTGTGCCATCAATTCAGATCAAGAATAATTTTCATTATTCAGAAACGGAATATTTAAGAGAATCCGAAGTAGAAACAGTATTAACATTAACTAGCGTAGACCTAAAGTTATTTTTTGATAACTATGATGTTACAGTATATTCATGGGAAGGTGGATATAAATTTAAAGGTATGGTCGGTATGTTCGCTGACTATATCGACTATTGGTATGAGCAGAAAAACGAAGGAAAGAGAACAGGAAATAAAGGTTTAACTCAGATTGCTAAGTTGATGCTTAACGCATTGTATGGGAAATTCGGTGCATCGCTTACAGGAAGATCAAAGATTCCACAGTTTGACATAGATCAGGATAAGGTAACATATTACTATGGAGCAGAAGAGAGTAGAACACCATATTATGTACCAGTAGCATCCTTTATAACATCTTATGCGCGTGATAAAATCATTCGTGCGGCTCAGAAGTTGGGTGAACGATTTATTTACGCCGATACAGACTCACTCCACGTTAAAGGAACAGAACCGGCAGATATTGATATTGATGAATACAGATTAGGAGCGTTCAAGATTGAAGAAGAATTTGACCACGCAGTATTCATTCGTCAAAAGACTTATATGGAAAGCATAAATGGAAAGAATGAAGTAAAGTGTGCAGGAATGCCTAAGAATATAAAAGAAACAGTTACATTTGAGAACTTCAAAGAAGGCGCTACTTTTGAAGGCAAGTTAATGCCTAGAATAATACCAGGTGGGACAATCCTGCGAGAAACAACGTTTAAGATCAAGTCAAAATAATTGTCGAGCCGATTGGAAAACGAACTTGACAAGTGTTGAAAGAAGGTGTACAATAGTAGTGGGGCAGTATATGGTTTTCGTTTCCACGATTCGGGAGTACAACGGCGAAGAGTCGGCCTGGATGTGACTGGGGTTTGTATCCTGTGACGCTACAACTGTATATATGCCCCACTCTAATATTATGAGTAAATCAATGTATTATGACATAAACAAAACCTTGTCATATAATACTCTATTTAATTTCGTTGTTGGTCCTCGTGGTGCAGGTAAGACTTACGCGGCAAAAAAGCGAGCTATAAGTAACTTCCTTAAAAGGGGAGAGCAATTTGTTTATTTACGCCGCTATGATACTGAGCTTCCATCAAACACAATTAAGAACTTCTTCGATGATGTAATGCAGGAGTTTCCAGATCATGAGTTTAAGTCAAATCTAGGAGTATTCAGAATAGATGGTGCAATAGCTGGATGGTATTTTCCGCTTTCTAAAGCCACTATGATGAAGTCAACACCATTTCCCAATGTAAGCATGATAATCTTTGACGAGTTTATCATTGACGTGGGTATGGTGCATTACCTTCCTAAAGAAGTAACAGCTTTTCTTGAATGCTATTCGACTGTTAGCAGAGATAGAGATATTCCTGTATTTTTCCTATCTAATGCAATTACATTTACTAATCCGTATTTTCTTTACTTTGATATAACTCTTGAAGAAGGCCAGAGATTAAAGATCAAAGGTGACATTTCTTTAGAGCTTGTAGAAAATCCAGCTTATACAGATCATGTAAAGAATACGAGATTTGGCAAATTGATTGCTAATACAGAGTACGGAAAATATAACATGGAGAACAAGTTTCTTAGAGATACGGATACCTTTATTACAAAGATGTCAAATAATTCTTTCTATGTTGCAACGCTTATTATGCAGAATCAGGAGTTTGGCATTTACCGCGATATGAAAGATGATTTAATGTTTATCTCTGAGAAGATCGACCCGACCGCTAAGAAGTTAGTATTGGACACTGATTCACATAACGGTGATACTCTACTTGTTAAAATGCGAGGAAGTGTTGTTATCAATATGCTTCTTGATTACTACACAAAAGGCAATGTTCGGTTCGAGACACAGAAAGCTAAAAATATGGCCATTGATTTGTTTAGGAGGTTAATATAATGCCGTTCGAGTTTAACACAGACGCTTGGAACGAGTTTACAAAGAAAGTTCTTGAAGCCAATGGAGATCAAGCCACGCTTACCACTCTTTTGAGTGATATGCAGGATACATTTACAACAGGAATTACAACGCAGGAAGAACTGGATAAAACAAACAAGAGTTTAAAAGAAGAGAATGGAAGATTGAAAGAAGCAAATATGGCTCTGTTTCTTAGAGTTGGTGAACAGAAAAAGGACTCTCAGGAGCCTGAAAAATCCGGAGAGCCTAAACCCGGCGAAGAAGGTCACGCTGTAGACAAATTTTTGGATAATCTATATAAGGAGAAATAAATTATGGCTAGTAACAAGACTCCGCAAGTTGCTTCTGCTGAGATGCTTAACAGCATTCGAGCAGACGCTTCTGATGCTTATAAGAATGCAGTCCCCGTAGCAACTCCGTATAACCTCGCTGACGTTGGCAACCCTATTCTCACTTACGAGGCAGTTGCAAACGAATTTCTGAATGCCCTTGTTAACAAAATTATTATGACTCTCGTTATCAGAAAGACTTGGAGCAACCCTCTGGCAATGCTTAAAAAGGGCACTGAGCCGTTGGGTCTGGACGTGGAGGAAATTCAGGTAAATCCTGCAAGTGCAAGTGCATTTGATGGGACCACTGAAAATGGGTATTCTGACATTCTCAAGCCGGCTGTCCCTGATGTGAAAGCGGCATGGTATCGTCTGAATCGTCAGGATAAATATAAGGTTACAATCAACAATGAAATGTTGACGAATGCCTTTACCTCTTGGAACACTCTGGAAGGTACAATTGCCGCCATTGTCGACAGCCTGTATAATGGCAATACCATTGACGAATTTAAGTACACGAAGCAGCTCATTGATGATGCTCTTGCAGGAGCTAAACTCAATACTGTAACTGTTACGGCCCCCACTAACAAGGATACTGCGGCGGCCTTCCAGCAGACTGTACAGAACCTGTCCCTCCAATTCCAGTTTCCTTCTATCACATATAACAACTATGTGAAGATGGGCGGCACCGGTGCTCGCACGACTTGGTCCTCTGTTGATGACCAGATCATCATTATCAATGCAGAAGCTGCTTCTACTGTTGGTGTTCAGTTCTTGGCCGCTGCGTTTAATCTGTCTTACGCGGAGTACGCTACGAAGCAGATTATTGTGGATAGTTTCGCTACTGCTTCTAAGTGCGTGGCTATTCTGGCTGATGTGAACGCCTTCCAGATCAGAGAAAAGCTCCGTCGTATGACGAACTTCTATAACGCTGGTAATATGGCTTGGCAGTATTATTTCCATTGTTGGGATACGTTCTCTCTGTCTCCCTTCCATAATGCTGTCGCTCTGGTTACTGCCTAATTTAATACGGGAGAGGGTCTTTTATAGGCCCTCTCCTATGAGGTGAAAATATGCCTATTCTTTCCCCAACAACTAGAATTTATCTGTGCGAAAATGCAGGTATTACAAAAGATCATAAAGCATATTTTAGCTCCAATTCTGCAATGATCTCTTATCTGCAAGGCAAAGTAGCGCATTCGTTTACAAACTGTACTTATCAGAGAGCTGATGAGCGAGAGTACACGCAGTTAAACATTGATTACTATGATGCCTTAAAATGTGATGTAATGTTTTGGCAAAATCCGAACAACAGCACAAAATATCTGGTTGCACTTATTACCGGCTTTGAATACTTGAATGAAGGAACAACTAGAATTTATTTTGAAATTGACCCTTATTCAAGTTTTTGCGGGGACATTGAATGGCAACCATGTTATGTAGAAAGGGAGCACGTTACAGGCGATTGGGTTGATGGTCAACCGAACTGGAATAATTGTGGTATTTCTGAACCAATTTCAGGCGCTCCTGTTGTAGTAGAAAACGAATTGACATATCCTCTTGTGCCTACAAGATATGTTATCTTGACTCCGTATAATGAGGACGGACAAATATCCATTCACGGCAATACTTTAGGCGGCATCTATTCAGGAATGAATATGATTGTTAAAAATACTGCCGAAGAGGTTGACGATTACCTGAATACTGTTGCGGTTCATATTGCCACAACACTGGATAACATTGGACCTATTCTTTCTGTTCCCTCTTTCTTCCTGAATGATGAAGAATGGGAAATGGGCACTTTACAGTCTCCATGGATAACGCTTAATGGACATTTCAATAATGCAAAGGTGTACACTTCTCAATATACGATGCTGAGAGTAGAAGGAGCCGCTGGAAGACAAAAAGAATTTCTTCCCGAATTGATGGGACAGAACGGTCTCGCTACTCCACTCACTCAGTTATTCGCTAAGGGTGGGTTAATTGGAGGTATTGGTGGTTTCGCTGTTTATCTAAAGAACTATAAGGGTATTGAAACAAGTCTTGAAGACGCTTATTTAATTACCGATATGCCGTCAGGCGTTTGGGTTGGTAATAATCTTTTGGATAATTGGCAGAACGCCATTATGAAAACAATTAGCGGAGGATTGAAGGGAGCCGCAGCCGGAAGCGTGGCAGGCCCAGGAGGAACAGCATTGGGAGCACTAGGAGGAGCAGCTTTATCTCTCGTAGGTATGGCAGATCAAATGGTTGCCTCCGGTGGTCAGGTAAATACAACAGCTAATGCCGCAGTTGCTTTTGGAGCTTACAGAGTGTGCACACGATGGTATATTAGCCCCACTCAAATCATGGAAGCAGTTGACGATTTCTTTGATCGTTTCGGCTATGCCGTGGGGCTTCTTAAAATTCCAAATGTAAACACTCGTCCTATTTGGAATTATGTGAAAACAAGTGAAGCTCACATTGGTGGAGACATTCCAGAGCATTATAGAGAGCAAATTTGTGATATGCTGAATAATGGCGTCACATTCTGGAATGTAAATAGACGTTCAATCGGTGATTTCTCTAACCCATCCGCTAATCAGATTGAGAACTATACTTATGATGATTTCTTAGAAGACCCACCCTTCCAGGAGTATGACCCGCCTAAGCCAGACCCGGAACAGCCGGACCCACCTGCCGCTGATGATTTTAGTGTTCTTCCAGACGAAGTTGTGGAATATTCTTTAGCTGCTGATGGAGATACTTATTTAAGTAAGAATTTCAAAGTCAGAGAGTTCAGATGCCACGATGGTAGTGATAAAATTCTTGTGAGTAAAAGACTTGTTGAGCTGTTACAAATCATTCGTGACCATTATGGAGTACAAGTCATTATTAACAGCGGATATAGAACCACTACCCATAATGCCGCTGTTGGTGGAGCCGCTAAGAGTCAGCATCTTTATGGCCGTGCCGCTGATATTGTAGTAACTGGACAGACTCCGCTTAACGTTTATAATTGGGTAGCCAATAACGTTATGCCTTCTGGAAAGGGAGGTATGGGGTGTTACAGATCACAGGGTTTTGTCCACGTTGATGTTCGTCCCTCTGGTTACTGGAAAGACAACAATGTGTAAGGAGGATTATTATGCAGAATGAAGCTAGGATTTATAGTAAATCTCTTGAAGGTAATAAACAGCTGACTTCCTCGTTTAAAGTAAAAGAGTTTGCCTGTAACGATGGTAGCGACGTTATTCTGATTCACCCTGATCTTCCCGCCGTATTGCAGAATATTCGCAATCAGTTCGGAAAGCCCATTATCATTAACAGTGGTTACAGGACTCCCGAATATAACAAGAAGGTGGGAGGCGCTACTCGCTCTCAGCATTGTTATGGTACTGCCGCTGATATTGTGGTTGACGGCGTTTCTCCCGCTTCTGTTGCCATTGCCGCTGAAAAGGCATTGAAAGAGACTGGGCACCCTGGTGGGATTGGACTCTATAAGAGTTTTGTTCACGTTGATGTCAGATCAATGAAGTATAGATGGGACCAGAGAAGCGGTAAAGAAGTGGCGGTGAGCGGGTTTTGAAAACTGTCACTAAATTCGTTGTTTTCTGTATTGCGTTCCTTGTGCTTTATACAATAGCATCCCTTATTATCTTCTACAAAACAGGGTATGAAGCATCCACTCTTACAAATATGGTATTTACCGTTTTTGGAGTTGAACTTGTATCTTGTATGGTGAAGGCCATTATCAATGGCAGAGGTAAAGGAAATGGAAGCTCTACTTGAAACAGCTAAAAATATTTCCCTTATTGGAGGGGGAATTGCCGTTGTGTGGAGACTGTTTACTTTCACATCCACAATCGGTAAAAAGATCGACGCCAACTCTGAAGAAATCAGAGATATGAGAGAAAAGTTGAATAGAGACTATGATAAGATAGATAAGTTAAATCAGGCAGATAAACATATTTGTCTATTCCTAATTGATATGTCGGACCACATGATAAACGGGAATCACATAGACAAGCTCAAAGAGACACGCAAAAATGTTATTACTTTCTTATCAGAGGGGGTTGAATAATGTTTCCTCTTATGGATGCCTTCCCAATTCTTTCACTACCTGATTTTAGAGTTAACACTAGCGGATTAACTAAACGGCAAACAAAGATGCTTAATACCATTCAATTTGCCGAAGTATTTTCCAGACTAATGAATGTTATGCTTTCTAGGTTTAAATGGAATGGGCTTCCGGCGTCGTGCAATGAAAGGGCATTAGAAATTACTCTAGCATTCTACGGTTACGCATTGTTCTTTAATGATGAGAATATCGGCTTTGCTCATACTCCTTGTACATTATCCGGCCCATTTAATATCTACTATGAGAGTGTTAATAGGCGGGCATACAGTTACAACTATGAGAAGAACTACACGATTGATGATAGTGTGCTCATTAGGGGTAATTTAACAATGACTCCTGACTATCTCATTCTAATGAATTACGCTCCAAAGATTGCAGACGCCATTAGAGCTATTGACGTTCATACGCAGACTTTAAAAAAGCCTTATATGGTTTCCTGTGAAGAGCGTCAAAAGAACTCTGTTATTAGAGCTTTAAATGATATTGCAGACAATGAAGTAACTGTTCTTGCCGTTCCAAATTCAGGAATCAATACTCTGAGTGTTCTCACAACTGGTGTACAGAGTTACCTTGGAGATATGTGGGCGAACGTCAAGAACATGTTCAATCAGGTGTACTCCGCTTTAGGCGTAGCAAATGAGTTTACTTCCAAAAAGGAAAGACTCGTTGTGAGTGAGAGTCAGGGAGAACAAACCCCTATTAGACACTCCCTAGAAAGCGAGCTTGAATGCAGGCGTAAAGCGTGCGAAGAGATTAACAAGATGTTCGGCCTTAATGTTTCTGTTGAAGCAAATCAGCTTGAGCAGTTTAAGGAAGAACAGATTGAAGACCTATTAGCAAAGATGGGACAGCAGGTGGAAGGAGGGAATGAAAGTGTTTCCATGGAATCCGATTAACCCTCGTAACTATGAGCTAGGTCAGCTTGTATCCACTGGCTATCAAGTCTTTGACGATACATGGAGCACCTATATTCCCGAGCACAAAAGCGAGTTGTGCGCTAAGATTGTACGGCATTATTTCTTTTACGAAATTGGGCAGGATACTCCGGATAAGTTCAAGCTATATCTAAACGAAACACTTGAACGTATCATGCCATTTTACAATCAGTTGTACAAAAGTGAGCTGATTAAGTTTGACCCCATTATGAATCATTTATTGGAGACGAATGGAAGGTCTATTGAAAATGTGCTGAGAAAAGCACAGAAGGGAGATAGCGAAGTAATTAGCGCATTAGAGAACTTCGCTAAATCCTCTAAAGGTATCACCAACTCCACACAGGGGACAAAGCAAGGTATCACAGAGCAAGAAGACTACAAGAGAGATTACACAGAAAACAAAGAGAGAACAGAGAACGAAACAACCGGAGTCAATAGGAAATTGGATGGCACGGTCACAAGAGACGGTACAACTGATACCACGACTAATGAGACGGTTGCCGAAAATCAGAACGGAGACAAGCGGTTTGCAGACACGCCGCAAACTACCGTTGGGGATAATCCAAATAACGCCTATATGACGAACTTCACAAAGGAGAGTCAAACCAGAGATACCACAACGAATGCAACATCTAACAATACAATCCACCAAACAGACGAAACAGACGAGACGGAAACAACTGATACTGACCGTAAATTAAATGGAACAGAAGATACGGTTGGAAATATCACTGATGAACGAACCAAAACTTCACAGCTCAATAGAGATGTTGATACAAAAGCTACTAATGATGGATTTGAGAACGGTTCTAGTAGCCAGGATACAAGCAAGGCAAAACAGACTCTTGAAGACGAGTCTCAGACAACTGATGAAGGAAAGCATGAAATCATTTCCGGATTTATGAATATGACTCCATCTCAGCTTTTGCAAGGTTTCCGTGAAACATTCCTGAACATTGACGAACAAATCATTAAGGAGCTTCAATACAATTTCATGGAGGTATTTTAATATGTTTACTGTTGACGAAATTATCCACCTGTGGGAAGAGGACAAGATTACTACCGAAGAGGCGAACAGACACCTTGCGGAAATTGGCTCTCGTGTTCGTCTCGATGATACTAATGAAAGCGGCTGGACCGAAGAGGAAATGAAGGAAGGTTTCATTCCTGGCAAGCCCGGTGAGCCTGTTCAGAGAGAGCTGGATAGAAGCCGCCGTATGGATATGGCTGGTAAGACCGCTTTCCAGAAGGTCAACGGCAAAATCTACAAGGTGTGGTACAACGAGGATGGCTATTTCCAGAAGGCTGTCCGTGCGAAGAAGTGGGGTAATACACTATGAGTAATTGCAATCACTACAAATGGGATGGCCATGGACATCCTCTGACTGATGGTTATTGCTATCCGGAGGGCTGTTGCCCTCCGGAGGGGCACAGACCTCCGCCCTGTGAGCCTGAGTTCTGTGCTATTCCTGTTCCCCCTCCCATTATGCCTGTTGTTCCACCTCCTGTTCCGGGCTTCAATCCGCAGGCTCAGATGGGGGCGGTTATCGAAAAGACTAATGAGTGTATTCACAGATGGAATTATATTCAGGCAAATTGCTTCAAGGCTCTGAACGATTGTGTAGGTGCGGCGAAAACTAGTCCTGTTTACTACGATGACTGTGAAGTGCATCTTGAGCAGGGTTATTCCAGTGATGACAGCGCCGTTTACCATATCGTCAGAGTGCAGAAGTATGACAAGGCCGGTTGCCCCATTCGTGTGAAACTGGGTCTTGCGTATGACAACAGTACAAACTCTAACGTTCGGCAGAGTATGCACGATTACAGTTTTGTAAAGAGTGCGAACGTCATTATGACAGCTGTCAATCCAGCTCAGGAGGGATGGAATGGGCCGGCTATGTGGCGCGGCATGGCGATTGCCGGAACGCCTAACACTGAGGGTTATATCGCTGGCTTCAATGCACTGGGCACTTTGAAGGTTTACAAGGGCAATGTCGAAACCACTAATCTGTGTCAGGATAAGATCGTGGATATGATCGGCGCTGTTACGCCCATTATTCTGGATAGTGAAATCACTGAACAGGCGAAGGCGCTGACCACTAAGAAAGCTATTACTGCTATCGGCTACAATAGCGGTTGCGGGCAGACTATCCTTTTCAATGTTGGCATTACTGAAAATCCTGGTATGCAAGGAATTACTGTTGCCACTATCCTTAAAGAGATGGGATGCAATACGGCTGTTATTACTGCAATGCAGGATGCGACCGACGAGCCGTCTATTGGCATGGAGTATTTGGGCCGCTGGACTGACGCTCCCGCTAAGTACAACGAACCACAGAATGTAGCATTCTGGTATGTAAGCAAGCGTCCTGAATGCGGTTTTAAGAATGACTTTGAAACAGAGATTGCTAATCTGGTTCAGTGCACTGGATACTGTGCGAACGGTATTACTGAGCTGAGAGACAAGGTGGAGAATGCGCAGGAGACGGCTGACAAAGCCCTCTCCCTCGCGCAGGATAACGCTGATAAGATCGCAACTATTCAGGGCCAGATCACTGAAATTTATTCTAAGATTAATGCTCTGAACACTCGTCTCACTAAAGTTGAAGGCGATATTACCACGATTAAAGGACAGATCGACACAATCAATCAGCAGATTACCACTATTAACCAGGCTATCTCTAGTATTAGAGAAGAAATCAGCAACATTACTGAGCAGATTGCAGGTATTACTAGCTCCATTACTAATCTTACTAATAGGGTTCAGACGGTTGAAGGTAAGGTAACAACCATTGAAGGAAATATCACTGATATTCAGGGAGACATCACTAATATTGAGGGTGATATTACCAATATCAACAACGCTCTGGATGACATTAAAGGGGGAACAACTGAACTTCCTTACGTTAAGAAGGCCGGAGATACTATGAGCGGCGCTCTTAATATGGGAAGTAATAAGGTTAGTTCTGTCGGAACTCCTACAGAGGATGCAGATGCGGCCACTAAAAAGTATGTTGATGATAAGGTAAGCGGAGCAGAATACAAATTGCCTATCGCTGGACCTACTAAACTGGGCGGCGTGAAAGTAGGTAGTGGTCTTAATATCACGGCTGACGGTACACTGAGCGCAACCGGAGGTGGCGGAGGGGTTGGAGATTATCTACCTCTGGCTGGTGGTACAATGTCTGGTGACATTGTTATGAGGGATGGTACTAACATTAACTTCGACCAGAGCGGAAGTATCTATAATGATAATGGTAGCGTTGTGGTAAAAAGCAATGGCCCTGTTGTCGCTATGGGTACTCAAGTAAAGGTCCAAACCGAAGGCGGTGACCCTGTTCAGATCAAGAATGTGGCGAATGCTACTGAAAATGGAGATGCTGTTAACAAGGGCCAGATGGATGGAGAACTTGACCCCATTAAGACCGATATTACTAATATCAAGAATGGCACGGACGCTCTTCCTTATGTTAAGAAGAGCGGGGATACGATTAATGGAAATCTTCAAATAAATGGAAATGTAACCATTGCTAAAACAAGCAGTCTTGGATTCACTGATGGCGGAAGTATTACGGTAACGCCTGGAGATGATACTAATCAAATTAGTATCGGAAACCTGCATGGTGCTGTAGCAGTTAAATCTAATGGTGATATCCTTCTCAGTGGACAGGAGGCTATTACATGTAACAACGACCAGATTAAGAATGTAAAAGACCCTACGGAAGCGCAGGATGTTGCTACAAAGGCTTATGTGGATGCAAATGCGGGAGGAATTAGTGTTTACACTTATTCCAGAAACCAAAATGTAACCGTTGGAGGAAGCGGTTACACATTATCATCTGATATTATCATCCCGGAAGGATTTCAACCGGCTGATACAAACAATCCGACAGCTTGCCTTATGTATAACTTTAATACAACTGCAAGCAGATGCCTGTTTCTAGGGGGACCAATTACTTACGACAATGCAAGCAAAAAATATAATATTAACTTGCATTGGTATCGGAACACGCAAGATAGTGATGTAATTGGAAATTATACTGTTAACTTTATTATCTTTATTAAAAAGGTATAATAAGTTATAGGAGAATAAGAAATGAAAATTGTCAAAATCGAGGAAATGGTTATTGGCCTCGTAGAAAGCGACCATGAACATCCATGGCAATGCGAATTTGACATTTCCGGTTTAAATGCTAATTACTTTATCATCACTATGGACAGCGAGTTTGGGTATGCCTATACTCAACTGTTTGACCCTAAGTATATCGGCTCTCCTGGAGTTTTCCTGCAAAGCGGTAACATTCCAACTGATGTTAAAGTTTACGCTGACGCTACTGGAATTAGAATCGAATGCTCTGATAGGTCGTTTAAACACGCTACTATGACGGCATTTGATAGCAATGATGGGCACAACGAGAATGAGCTTCAAGAAGTTATCGTTGATGTTAGTAAAGTAAATCAAATTGGTTTGCTTGTTGACGATGCCGTTCAAATGGCTACTGGTACGCCTAGTGTTAAAGGGCCTGAGGTGACGCTGGCTGTAAGTGCTCCTATTAGCGGAGAGAGTATTAGGGCGTATTATATGGACGTTGACGGAGTGAGATACTACTGCGATTTAAACCTTGTTGGTAAAATTGCAGAGAGTGAAATTACTCTGGATAGGTTTCAGAAGCTGTATAAATATTATATTTAAACGGCAAAGAAAGGAAGGCTCTTAATGGGCCTTCTTTTCTTTTGCATTTTAAGGCGCGCATTAGACGAGTTAATAAAGCCCTTAGTATTTTTATGTAGGCGTGTGTACATA
>ERZ894240.1215-NODE-1215-length-17147-cov-5.724491_pt1 | contig 17147 bp, 10 predicted proteins | sample MGYA00380298_ERZ894240 | MGnify/ENA primary metagenome ERZ894240 (study PRJEB32331, sample SAMN06328419) | human gut metagenome | biome: human gut microbiome; feature: stool | host: Homo sapiens | collected 2014-06-27 ...
GGGATCGCCCGCCGAACGCGAGACGGTGGGGCGGAAAAAGGCGTCGGCTTCTTCGGACAGCGGACCGGTGAACTCGGAGAATGTCTTGTCCGCCATGAAGTCATAGATGCGCTGCTGGCGGACTCTGTAGTCTTCGCCTTTGCGGGGCTTGTTGACCTTGCCGTAGGCATTGACGGCCCGCATGACCTTGATCCCGGCTTTGACGATTTCCCAACGCGCCGACCATGAGATCGGCAGGCGGAACGGGTAGAAGTTGACGTTGCCGTCGTTGAGCACTTTGCCTTTGTAGGCCAGGGCGGCAAAGGAGCCTTGCAGGTTCAGCGCGTCGACGCCGACTTCCTTCAACAATTTGTCGGCGAAAGAACCTTCTCCTCCGAAGACGTGCCCGCCCCAGTTGAGCCAGTAGGCTCCGCGCCGTTCGGAACGCAGCCGTCCGCCGATACGGTTACTGCCCTCAAGAACGAGCACATCGCTGTGGCGAAGACGCCAAGCTGCTGACATCCCAGCAATACCACCACCGATAACAATTGCATCTCTCATGGAAGCGCACCTCATGCTGCATGCGGAAGTTGTTTCATGTTGAAGCGTAGGTTGCATAAGGTTTATCTTTTTGTCTTCGGGCAAATATCAAAAAGATGGATGCATTTTTCCTACAATTGTTTGATGCCGGCTGATATGGGAAAGGTTGCCGAGCATCAGGCGTCCGAACACTCGGATTGCCCGCTCCCGAAAAGCATAGGCCCGTTCATGCGTTTCCAGTATCTGCTGGGCATTACCATATGGTAATGGGTTCTGTTCAGGTATGGCACATTCCCCTGCTGCAGAAAGGCTTTACGCGCCGGGCATCGGCCCAACGCTTGGCTCCCCGGCCCTTTCCACTTGCACCAAAATGGTGCAGAATGGTGAGGAAAGATCAAAGTGATGTTCATAGCCTGTTCAAATAAAATGCTTTTGCAACGGGAAAAGGGAGCGTCCCCGCACGGTTTCCCGGAGGGACGCCCAGAGGAGTATGGCCATGGAAATCAAACGGGTGCACATTGCGTACTTTAGTCCGACCGGAACGACGAAGCGGACGTTGCGGGCGGTGGCCGAAGGCTTCGGCTGTTCCGAGCTTTCCGAAACGGACTGGGGCGATCCCAAAAGCCGCGCCGCGATCCTGAAAACCGGGCCGGACGAGCTGGTGATCGCCGGGATGCCGGTTTATTACGGACGCATTCCGTCGTTGTTCCATGAGGGGCTGCCGTTGCGCGGCGAGGGCACGCCGTTCGTGCCGGTCGCGGTGTACGGCAACCGGCATTACGACGATGCGGTTCTGGAACTCAAAACGCTCGGCGAGGCGGCGGGGTGCGTGACGCTCGGTGCCGCCGCGTTCGTGGCGCAGCACTGCCTCAATCCCGATATGGGCCGTGGGCGCCCCGACGCTTCCGATCTCGCGGTCATGAAGCGTTTCGGCAGTGCTCTGCGGGCCAAGGCGGATGGCCTTGCCGGTTCCATGCCGCCTCTGAGCGTGCCGGGGGCTTTCCCGTACAAGGAGTACAAACCGACGCCGTTCGCGCCCGAGTTGCTGGACGCCGAAACCTGTATCCGCTGCGGCCTGTGCGCCCGGACGTGCCCGGTTCGGATCATTGATTCCGAGACATATGCCGTGACCGAGCCGGAACGCTGCCTGTTCTGCTTCGGCTGCGTGCGTATCTGCCCGGTCGCGGTGCGCGGGCCGCGTCCCGAAGTCGCGCCCGTGTTCGCCGCTCAAATGGCGGGATTGGCAGCCCGATGTACGGAGCGCCGCGAGCCGGAATTGTTCCTTTAGGGAGAGCATCCCGTTTTATCAAATAAACAAGGGCTTGGCCTTCCTTCAGTGATGGGAGGCCGAGCCGAGCCATGTGTCGGCCATATCCCTGACCGCCGCGACCACGGAAGCGATTTCCGCGCGGCTGATGCCATCGAAATGGATGCCGCACACGGCGCAGACGCAGCAGCCGAGTTTGGACGCCGCACGTTCGGCAAGCTCGGCGGCGAGTTCGCCCTCGCGGTGCCCGTTGCGGTCAAGACGGCGGATTTCGCCGTCAGCGCACAATGCCGCCGCGCCGATGTGCGGGGCGTCGCCTCCGGTCACGCTGACGAGGCAGTCGCCGCCCTGCCGCCGGGCGTTCAGGACGATTTCCTTGCCGCGCACCAGCCGGGTCAGTGTCGCGTCGCCGAGCATGATCCTTCCCACCTCCTGAAGCCGGGGGCTTCCAGCCGGAATTCGCGCATGATCTTGCCCACGATGTGGGTGGTCATATCCTCTATGGATTGGGGGTGCTGATAATAGGTCAGCATCGGCGGGAGGATGGTCACGCCCATTTCCGCGAGCGCGGTCATGTTGCGCAGGTGGACGAGCCCGAGCGGGGCTTCGCGGGCCACGAGCACCAGTTTGCGGCGTTCCTTGAGGGTGACGTCGGCGGCGCGGAGGAGCAGGTTTTCCGCATACCCGTGGCAAATGCCCGCCAGCGTTTTCATGCTGCACGGCACGACCGCCATGCCTTCCGTTTCAAAGGTGCCGCTGGCGATGGCCGCGCCGATGTTGCCGATGTCGTGCGTGCGGAAGGCCAGCCCCGCCAGATCCGTTCCGCTCATGCCGGTTTCTTCGTGCAGGACGCGCTCACCCGCCTCGCTGGTGACGAGGTGGACTTCCCAATCCTTTTCTCTCCGCATGGCCTCAAGCAGCGAGACGCACAGGATCGCGCCGCTGGCTCCGCTCAATCCTACGACAAGACGTTTTTTCATGGTGTTATCCTTTTGGCGAAAGCGTTGGTATGCCCGGTAATCCAAGGATGCGCCCCGGAGCGGTTCCGGCGGAGGCGGCCGGCTCGTGCCGAGGACGCATCCTTGAGGCTCAGATGAGGAATTTTCCGGGGTCGACTTCCATAAAAGGAGCCCTTTGGAAGCGTTCTTTCTGGTCAAAAGGCACGGTGCAGTCGAAGATGGCCTTGCAGCCGACCCCACGTGCGGGGATGCGGGCATCATAGAGCGGCGACTGCGTGGGATCGAGGACATGCCCGCGTACGCCGGGCAGAAACACGGTGTCGAGATTGCCCTGATAGCGGGTGGTCATGGCCCAGAGCACGTCGCTCATGTCGAAAGGGTCCACGTCGTCGTCCACGAGGAAGACATGCTTGAGTTCGGGGAAGGCCGAGAACGCGAGCAGGGCGGCCTGACGCTGGCGGCCTTCGTCGGCGATGGTGGCCTTGCGGAACTGGAGCACGGCCATGAATTTCCCGCCGCCGCAGCTTGCGGCGTAGACGTTGCGCACGCGGCCCGGCATGGCCCGCTCCACAAGGCCGAGGATGCTGGCTTCGGTGGGGATGCCCGCGAGATTCACATGCTCTTCGCTCGGGCCGATGGTCGTCTGCATGATCGGATGCAGCCGGTGGGTTACGGCGGTCACGCGCATGACGGGGGTTTGCGGATCGGAGGGGCCGCAATAGCCGGGGAATTCGGGCATGGCTTTGCCGTTGCCGGACTGGGCGTCCTCGGCGATGCGCACATTGGGCAGGATTTCGCCTTCGATGACGTACTCCGCCCACGCCAGAGCCTTGGCATCCACAGTCAAACAGGCGCACTGTTCCACGGCCCGCCCGCGCAGAGCCCCGGCGATGGCCAGTTCGTTGAAGCCGATGGGGGTCATGGGCGGCTCGAAGCACGCGCCGAGATAGATGGCGGGATCAAGCCCGATGCTGACGGACACGGGCAGAGGCTTGCCCGCGGCCTCGGCCTTGGCGCGGAACACGTCGATGTGGCGGCCCGGCGAGAACCAGACGGACAGGGTATCCGGCCCTTGCAGACACATGCGGTGGATGGTCACGTCCTCGTCGTCGTTTTCCGGATCTTTCCCGTACAGGAGGCCCATCGTGACATACGGCCCGGCGTCCTCGGGGGTATTGGTGGGCGCGGGGACGAGGCGGCGCAGATCAAACCCCGGCTCGTCGGCGCGGTGCACGGCTTCCTGACAAGGGGCAATTCCCTTGATGGCGGTAGGCTGGATGAGGTGTTGAAGGGCATCCATGAGGTGCCAGCCGAGGCGCTCCGGCTCCGTGCCGAGCAGCAGGGCGGTGCGCTTGCGGCTGGAGAGCACGCCGATGGCGACCCGCGCGCCGGGATGTCCCTTCACCTTATTGAAAAGCATGGCCGGGCCGATGCGGGTGGGGCGGGCCACCGTGCCGCCCGCGCCGATATGCCGGTATGCGCCGCACAGTTCCGCCACGGGATCGGCTTCGACGTCTGTTTGGGCGAGTTCGCCGTGCTGGTCCAGCAGTTCGAGGGCGGTGCGCAGATCTGTAATATCGGCGGCGGAGAGAGACATGGGAAGCTCCTTGGATACGGAGGTTGGCGAACGTTTTTCCGAGGGGCTTCCCGCCCCTCGGACTCCCCCGGCAGGGAGCAGTGCTCCCTGCACCCCCAGGGCCGTTTCGCCTTGCGGCAAAACGGCTGTGGGGGGGCTGGGGATTTTTTTGTATTCTTTTTTATTGTGATAATGCAGGGAGGTAAAATAGCGATACGGGTTAAAGGACGTTTTTCGCCTTGTTACAGCATCATGGTCATCGGGAAACGGTAGGCGATGGACCCGGTGGGGCAGGCGATGCGGCAGCAGCCGCAGTGCCAGCACTGGGACGGGTAGGCTACCGCCGGGCCATCGTCGGTCATTTCGAGGATGTGTCCGGGGCAGCTTTCCACGCATGAACCGCATTCCATGCAGTGGCCGCAATGCATACAGCGTCCGGCCTCGGCAACGGCGGCTTCGGCCGCGAGCCCGCCGGAGAGTTCGGCAAACGCCAGTTCCGGGCCGTCGCTGGCGGCAGGAGGCAGGATCTGCCGGGCGGCGTGCTCGTGGTAGTCGGCGTGCATGATTTCCTTGAAGGCCACTACATGCGGCGCGGGCAGGGCGGGGATGTGATCTTCGCGGACCCGCCCGGTTTCATCGATCCAGATGTCGAGGTTCTCGGCGGGGTCCATGCCGGAAAGGGCCTTATGTACGGCAATGGCGGCCTGCCTGCCGTGCCCGATGGCCCGGGCGATGAGCGAAGGGCCGTTGGCGATGTCTCCCGCCGCGTAGAGGCCGGGAACCGACGTGCGAAAGGAGACGGGATCGACGGCTACGAAGCCGCGCGGGGTGCGGGCCATGTCCACGCCTTCGAGCGGGGTCTCGTCGGTTTGCAGGCCACTCGCGCAGATGACCAGATCCGCGTTCATGCACAGGGGATCTCCGGGAGCGAATTCCGTATGCAGTGCGCCGGTTTCGTCAAAGGAGAACGAGGTTACGGGCCGGGCCTCGAAGCGGAGGCGTCCGCCTTCCGGGGCGACGGCGTGGCTGAGGTGGCTGTTGTGGATGACGATGCCTTCGTCGAGGGCTTGTTGCACCTCCTCGGCGGGTGCGCGCATGGCGTCGGTAGGTTCGAGGCAGACGATATGTACGGCATCGGCGTTGAGGCGGCGGGCGGTGAAGGCGCAGTCAAAGGCGACCCCGCCGCCGCCGAGGATGACCACGGTTTTCCCGGCGAGGGACTGGCGTTCGAGCGTGGAGCGCTTGAGCCAGCCCACGGCGGGAACGAGGTGTTCCTTGCCGGGGATGTCGAGGCGGCGTTCCTTCCACAGGCCGACGGCGAGGATGGTCGCGTCGTAGGTGTCGAGCAGGCTTTGCAGGGTGATGTCGCGGCCCACGGTGACGTTGGTGCGGACCTGCACGCCGGAGGCTACTATGGCCCCGGTTTCGCGGTCCACCACATCCTTGGGCAGCCGGAAGTCGGGCACGGCATGGCGCGGCACCCCGCCCATGACCGGCGCGCTCTCGTAAACGGTGACGGCGTGCCCGAGCAGGGCGGCGAAGCGGGCGGCGGTGAGCCCGGCGGGACCGGAACCGACCACGGCGACGCGCTTGCCCGAGGCGGGCAGGGGAATGAAGCGGGTTTCATGCCCGGTGTCGGCGGCAAACCGCTCCAGCGCATGGATGGCGACGGGCTCGTCGTATTCGGCCCGGTTGCATTTGGTTTCGCACGGATGCGGGCACACGCGCCCGGTGATGCCGGGGAAGGGGTTGCGGGCGTGCAGCCGGGCGAGGGCCTTGCCGGTTTCTCCGGCGGCGATCAGCGTGTGCATCTGCTGGATGCCGTTGCCGAGGGGACAGGCATGTTCGCAGGGCGACGTGCGGCCCTGACGGTGATCCCCGCGTACCTGTATGGTGATCCTGTTCCATTCCTTGCTGTAAATCGGAGGCATGATGCGTTCCTTCGTATTGACCGGATGCTCCGGCGTTGCGTCTGATAAGGCGGCTCCGTTTTCGGATCGGCCGGGGAGAATGCTCCTCCCGCACCGGGGCCGTTGCGCCGGAGGCGAAACGGCCTTGCCGGGTCAAGGGGCGGCTCGCCCCTTGCGGGGTTCCGAGGGGCAGCGCCCCTCGGCGGGGTTCGGGGCGGCGCCCCGTCAGAGCCAGAAAACTTCAGGCCCGTCCGCGCCCCGGCGTACGGCGAGCACGCGGTCGAGCGCCGGGTCCTTTTCGGGATAGTCGCTGCGGCGGTAGATGCTGCGCCCGCTTTCCCGGCGCTCGAGCGAGCACAGGGTGGACAGGGTGGAACTCTGGAGCAGGTGCAGGGACTCATGGGCAAGCATCAGTTCGTGCATGTTCGAAGCGGAAAGCTTGTCTGCCTGCGAAGCTATGAAGGCAAGGCGCTCCAGCGCGACTTCCATCCCCTTGCCGTTGCGGACGAACCCCATGTAGTAGGACATGACCTGCCGGATCGAGGCTTCAAACATCGCTTGCGGCAGGGCGTCCCCGCGCGGGGCCAGAGGTGCGGCAATCCGGGCGCGCTCGGCTTCGATTTCGGCTTCCAGCCCGTCGAGATCCGGTACCGCGCCGGCTTCACTTGCGGCGGAACGGCCCGCAAGGTAGCCGCTGCACATGGAGCCGGAGAACGTGTAGAAGACGCACCCGTTGTACAGGCCGGGCACCGTGCTCCTGAACCCGTCGTCCGTGGCGAGCATACCGCTGAACTCGATTTCGGAAAGCTCCACTTCCATGGGCGCGGTGGCGAAATCCACGCCGCGCTGTTCGCAGTAGTCAAGGAACGTGGCCTTGTCGCCGGGCATCAGCGTGTACTGGAGATGCCGCAGGCTTTCGGCATCGATATGGCGCATTTCCATGTAGAAAGGCGGCCCGTTGCCTTCGACCTGCTGCTGGTAGGTGCCGCCCACCTGAAACTGGCGGGGACAGTTTTCCCTCATGGGATGGTAGCGGCCCATGAACCGCTCGCCGAGGGCGTTGAGCTCGTGCGCGCCCGCGCTGTTGATGCCGTTCATCCCGGCGCAGCCGAAGCCCTTGGGGACGAGCGTGGCCTGTTGCTTGATGTCCATGTTGATGATGTCCGCCCCGGCTTCGTAGGCCAGTACGAACTGGCTGCCGGTATTGAAGGGGCTGTGCCACGTGTTGTAGGGGTTGCCCGTGGAGTTGGCGGTGGCGCGGTTGCAGCTGTTGCCGAGCGCGAGGATCACCCCGGCGGCCCGGATGGCGTAGAAGGTGCCGTCGAGCACGTTATACCCGGCCGCGCCGACCACCCGTCCGTCCTTTTTGAGGAGCTTCGTGATCATTACATGGTCGAGCACGTCCGCGCCCATTGAGCGTATCTTGCGGGCTATGAGGCGTTTGATCATCTGCCCGTCGGCGATGTTGATGTACCACGCGGGTTCGCCGCGCCCCGCCGTGCGCAGGTAGCTGCCGTCCGGGTTGTGGAGCAGCTTCACCCCTTCGCCTTCGAGGAAGTCCACCATGGCGGGCATGACTTCGCCCCAGTCGCGGATCTGCTTTTCCGAATAGCCGCTGCTCGGCTTGAGGTAGGCCTTCACCAGATCGTCGATGGTGTCCTGCGGCTCGTCCGTATTGAGCACGGCGATGAAGTGGTCGTTGCCGCCGCCGAGGCAGCCGGAGCTTTCGAGTTTGCCCTTATCCACCATGAGAGTACGGATGCCCGCCTGCCGGGCCGCGAGGGCCGCCCCGCAGCCCGCGGCCCCGGTTCCGAGGATAAGGAGTTCGGTTTCAAGCCGGATGGTCTGTGATGCCGTCATAATCATTCCCCTTGGGGCTGCGCGAGGCAGACCGGATCAGGATTGTTCTTGCGGATAGCGTATTGATGGGCCGTGACCGCGCCGAGGATGGCGAAGCCGGTAAGGTCGGCCCACGTGTCGGGCCATACGAAGACCACGCCCGCCGCCATGAGCGCCAGCCGGAGCGGGAAGCGCAGGCGTCCGTGGAGATAGCCTTCAAGGCCGCTGGCGAAACTGTAGACCGCCGCTGTGGCGACCACCGCCGTCCAGAGGATTTCGGGGAGCGAGCCGTCGAGGATGAGCGCGGGCCGGTACATGAACACAAAGGGAACGATGTAGGCCGCGACGGCCAGCCTGACGGCCTGTACCCCCGTCGCGTTGGGGTCACCCTCCGAAATGCCTGCGGCGGCGTAGGCGGCCACGGCTACGGGAGGCGTAATGGCGGAGATGGCCGAGAAGTACACGATGAACAGATGCGCGCTCATGAGTGAGAACTTGAATTCCAGCAGGGCCGGGGCCGCCAGCGTAGCGGTGAGCACATAGGCCGCCGGGACGGGCATACCCATGCCGAGGATGATGCAGACGATGGCCACCATGCTGAGGCACAGGCCGCTCTGGCCGCCCGTCGCCGCGAATACGAGGCTGGTGAACTTCCCGCCGAGGCCGGTGAGCATGATCCCGCCGATGACCATGCCGGCGGCGGCCGAGGCGTTGGCCACGGTCAGGATGCCGAGCCCGGTCTTACGGATGACTTCGTATAGTTCCTTGATGCCCATGCGGCGGCCGGGAATGAGCCAGCTGATGACGATTACGGACGCGGTGGCGAGAAGGCCGACGACCGTGGGGTTCACGCGCTGGATGATCAGGGTCACGAGCAGCGCGATGGGAATGATGTAGAGCCAGTTTTCCTTGAGGACGGTCCACGCGCTTTCGTGGTCGGTATCTTCGGAAATGGGGCGCATCCCCTTGAGCACGGCGCGGTAATGGACCTGCATCATGAGGCCGAAATAGTAGATGATGGCCGGAAGGGTGGCGGCGATGGCGATCTCGATGTAGGGGATGCCCGCCACGTCCACCATGAGGAAGGCCGCCGTGCCCATGATCGGGGGCAGGATGGAAGCGCCGGAACAGGCCGATGCCGCCACGGCCCCGGAGAACGTCTCGCCGTAGCCGAGGCGCTTCATGAGCGGGATGGTGATGCTGCCGGTGGTGACGACGTCGGACACGGGGCTGCCGGACAGCGTGCCGTACAGGGCGCTGGCGATGACGCATATCTTGGCCGGTCCGCCGCGCATACGTCCGGCGATGGAAGCCGCGAGCCTGAAGAAGAAGTTGCCGCCGCCCGCCGCGTTGAAGACCTGCCCGAACAGCACGAACATGAACACGTAGGTACAGGCCACGCCGACCGGGGTGCCGAAGATGCCGTCGTAGGTGTAGACCATGCGGTCAAGGAAGACTTCCATCGTGGAGCCGCGATGTCCGAAATAGCCGGGCAGGTATTCGCCCACGAAGTTATAGACGATGAACACGAGGATGATCCCAAGCAGAACCGGGCCCACCGTGCGCCGCGTGACTTCCAGCGTCAGCAGCACGAAGGCCGCCGTGACCAACCAGTCGGCGGGCGTCAGGGGATCGACGCCGGTCCAGCGGGTGACGAGTTCCGCCCCGTTCAGCACCATGTAGGCACCCGCCGCGAGGCTGATACAGGCCAGCAGGATGTCGGGCACGGGGACGTTTTCGGACTGTCCGGGCTCGGTGCGGACTGGGGTATAGCAGATGAACGTCAGCGTTATCGCGAACGAGACGAACAGCGAGCGCAGGATGAACGAGTCAATGAACCCGAACGGCGCTCCATACAGTTCCACCGCCGCAAAAAGGACGACGAGCACGCCGACGATCCTGCTCCATAGGGGGGACAGCTTTCTGCGTCTGCCTTCCTTGAAGAACAATCCTAGCCTCATAACCATACTCCTTGGGGGCGAACCCCCTCCGCGCGGCGCCGCCTGCGGAGTTTCCCCGCCCGCGCGGGGGATTGGCGTTTTCCCTATGGGCCGTTTTTCAGGGACGAGTCGAGCCCTGCGGGGAAAATCCCCGCACATGGGGGCCGGTGAAGGCCCCCGGGCAGGATGCGACAGTTACTTCTTGAGTTCGCGGAAGAACTTTTCCGCTGCGGGATGCATGGGGATGGACGTGTTGGCCGACATCGTTTCGGGCGAGAGGTCGCGCAGGTTCGCGTGGACGCTGTGCAGGTAGTCGATGTTCGCCGTCATGGCCTTGAGGACGCCCGTGATCACTTCGTCGGGCTGATCCGCGCTGGTGATGAGCAGGAGCTGCGAGGAGACGGTGGGACAGTCTTCCTTCTGGAAGGAATAGGTGCCGGCGGGGATGGTCAGGGAAGAGGTGCCGAGTTCCTTGTTCAGCTTTTCCTGATTGGCCGGATCGATGGGCAGCATTATCAGGTCATGCTTCTGGCCCAGTTCGTAAAAGCGGCTGGTGGGGAACTGGGAAACTTCGACGATGGCGTCCATCTGCCCGGCGTCCCAGAGGTCGGTCGCTTCGGGTCCGGGGATCTTGTGGACCTTGCCGCCCCACTTGGCGATGTCGCTGTAGGTGATGCCGTAGGTCTTGAGCAGCTCTTCCGTTGCTACGTCGATGAGCGTGCCCTGGCGGTTGACGGTGATGCGCAAGGGAATCTTCTTGTCCTTGATGTCCTGAATGGACTTGGCCCCGGTTTTGGCGTCCACGAAGAACTGGAGCGCGTTGATGGGGTTCATCACCGCGACGAGGCGGAGATTGTCGAGCTTGCGGCCCTTGAACGGGGCTTCGCCCTTGATGGCCTTGAGGGTCAGGACGTCGGTCGCCAGCGCGAACTGGACTTCGCCCCGGCTGGTCATGACCTGATTGGGGCCGTCTTTGCCGGGTTCGGTGGTCACGCGGACATTGGGCATACTCCGCCGCAGGGTTTCGCCCACGCCTTCTGAAATGATGGCCCACAGGCCTCCCGAGCCGCCGCCGAGGATCGTGAGGTTGTGGGTGTCCGCCGCCAGTGCGGCTTGCCGGACGCCCGGACCGAACGCCATCATCCCTGCCAGAGCCAGTGCACATGCGAGACTTTTACGCCATTCCATAAGATTCTCCTCCGGGGGGCGGTTTTGTGCCCTCCTCTTGCTTGTGTTTTTTAGAACATTTTGTGTATTCTGAGAAATATCTTTTTAGTCTGCATTGCATACTTTTTTGATATGCAGATGCGGGAGAGGCGGCTCCGCATGGCGTGTGATAAAATCATTCGTTATTTGAGTAGAATAGATATGCACAGTGTAAGGGATGGATGCCGTGCGGCACGGGGCAGCGCGGAAGCGGGGTGGGTATGGATTTGAAACGGCTAGAGTATTTTTGCGCGATTGTCGAAAAGGGACAGATCAGCAAAGCGGCGGAAGCCCTGCACATTTCGCAGCCTCCGTTGAGTATGCGCCTGAAGGAACTCGAAGAAGAACTCGATGTCCAGCTTATTTATCGAGAGGGGAAGGCGTGGCAGGTGACGCCGGAAGGGGAGGCCCTGTATCAGCGGGCGCAGTTTATCCTTTCCTATGTTGCGGGTCTGGAAAAGGATATTCGGGAAAGCCGGAACAAGGTCTCCGGCCTGGTGCGGATCGGGGTGTGCCCGCCGTGCCTCTCGCTGGCAAGTACACCCATTCCGGCCCTGAACCGGGAATTCCCGGATCTGCGCTTCCGGGTCTGGGTCATGGACAACCAGTCCCTCGAACGGCACATGCAGGAGCGGAATCTTGACTTCGCGCTGGTCCAGCTTCCGGTGCAGAACGCCAACTACGCCATGCTCCCGTTGGCGCGGCAGGAATTCGTTGCCGTGTATGGGCAGGGGGTTCCCCCGCCCGAGGCACGATCCATCGGCGTTGAGGAACTGAGGGAAGCGCCGCTGATGCTCTCGCGGCGGCGTGACGGCGGAGGCGGCTATGATCTGATCATGCGCGCCTTTCAGGATAAAGGGGTACGCCCCAACGTGGTCCTGGATTCGCAGGATACCCGCCTGCTACACAAGCTGCTCCGGCAGGGCATGTCCGCCGTAGCCATACTCCCCGAGCGGGAAGTGGCCGCCGGGACGTTGGAATCTTTCCCGATGCGTCGGCTGGACGTGCCCGGCCTCGACCTTGCGCCCGTACTCATCTGGCTGGAACATGCCTATCTTTCCCGGACCGCCCGCCGGGTCATCCAGTGTCTGCACAAGGTCAACGCCGATCCCGGCGAACAACCGGATTTTGAGATATGAAAAAGGGCTGTCTGTCACGGAAAACGGCGGCCCGCGCCGCTTTTCGCGGCAGACAGCCGTACATTTTGTTTGCGTTTCTCCGCAACGGTGAACGTATCGTAACACGTGCTGCTTTTAGGGCTTTTACCAGAGAAAAAAGCGGCTTCCTCCGGGTAATCCGAAGAAAGCCACTTCTGCAAACAAACCGGGGCATCCCGTACTGATGGTCTGCCGAAAATCGGAAAGCGGCTCCACTTTGGAGTGCGAACTCCTTTTTTTGTGGGCTGCCAGCAGGCTATCTCCTTACAAATTTCATGGTGAGATACGCCGTTATCTGCGGATCAGATCCATGAGTTCGGCTTCGCTCAAGGGCACGTCCGTGCCTTCGAGGACGTCGGCGGCGAGGGCGCGCTTGGAACGGTGGAGCTTGAGGATGGACTCCTCCACGGTCCCGCGCGCGACCAGCCGGTAGACGGTTACGGGGCGTTGCTGCCCGAGGCGGTAGGCTCGGTCGGACGCCTGATCCTCCACGGCGGGGTTCCACCACGGGTCAAGATGGATCACGTAGTCGGCGGCGGTAAGGTTGAGCCCCTGCCCGCCCGCCTTCAGGCTGATGAGGAAGAGATCGCCCTTGCCCGACTGGAATGCCGCCACAGCCGCCTGGCGTTCCCGGTCGGGCGTGGAGCCGTCCAGATACTGATATCCGTATCCGGCGGCATCGAGCAGGCGGCGGGCCTCGGAAAGGCAGCCCACGAACTGGCTGAACACCAGCGCCTTGTGTCCGCCCCGCACGAGTTCTTCCACCAATTCCATAAAAGCCGAGAGCTTCGCGCCCGTGAGGCTGGTGCCGGGATCGATGAGCGCGGGGGCGCAGCAGGCCCGGCGCAGCTTCATCAACTCGGTCAGGATGCTGAATTTCTGGGAACCTTCGGCATCCTCTTGCTTGGCGGCCTCCAGCGAGGCGAGGGCATTACGGCGCAGCGCCTCGTAGAAAGCCCGTTCATCGTCGGGGAGATCCACTTCGATAACCTGTTCCGTGCGCGGGGGAAGTTCCGTAAGGACTTCACTTTTGGTGCGGCGCAGGATGAAGGGCCGGACAAGCGCGCGCAGGGCTTGCCGGGCGGCGGACTGGCCTTCCGAAACGGCGTTTTCCTCCGTGGACGGCGCGGATGCGGCGGCAAACCGTTTCTGGAACGATTGCCGCGTACCGAGCAGGCCGGGATTGATCAGGTTGAACAGGCTCCAAAGATCCTCAAGGCGGTTTTCGATGGGCGTGCCCGTGAGCGCCACGCGGAAGGCTGCCGGAATCTGGCGGCTGGCCCGGGCGCGGCGGGTGTCGGCGTTCTTGAGCGCTTGCGCTTCATCGAAAACGGCCACCTGCCACTCGCGCCCGGAGAGGCATTTGGCTTCCGTATGCAGCAGCCCGTAGCTTGCGACGAGCACGTCGCCGGGGCCGAGGGCCCCCACCAGTGCGGCCCGGTCGCCGGGGCCGAAACGGTGCACCGAGAGCGTGGGCGCGAAGCGGTCGAGTTCGTTTTCCCAGTTGTGGCAGACGGATGTGGGCGCAATGATGATCGACGGCCCCATCTCGGCCTGCGCCAACAGCACGGCGATGGTCTGCACGGTCTTGCCGAGCCCCATATCGTCCGCAAGACAGGCCCCCGCGCCCCAGCGGGCCAGCCGGGACATCCAGACATAGCCGTCAAGCTGGTAGTCGCGCAGCTCCGCCCGCAGCGTCGACGGCACGGCGGGCGTACCGCCGGGCAGCCGGATGCGGCCAAGCCAGCTTTCCCATGTGGCGTCGCCCTTGACCTCCGCCCCGTCAAGCAGATCGCACACCGTATCCGCCGCCAGCGGATGCACCCGGAGGCTTGCGCCGTCGCGTTCAGCCAGCCGTTCCAGCCGATCAAGCTGTTGCCGGAATTGCTTGGTCAGGGCGAGGAACGCGCCGTCCCCAAGGGGTACAAAACGGCCTTTCGACTGCGCGAGGCGTTCCAGCACCTGCGCCATATCCAGCACCAGAGACTCGTTGACCGCGATCTGCCCGTGCAGCTGGAACCAGTCGCGTGAATGGCGCACATCCACAGTGAGCCGTGCCGTCGAAACCTGCGGGCAGACCCGGAGTTTCTCTCCTTCGGGCCATTCCAGTTCCGGGCCGGCCTGTTCCAGTTCGAGAAGGCAATCCAAAGCCTCTTCAATATCTTCAATGCACCACGGGCCGATGCCGCCACGTTCGCGCAAGGTCGGGCAGGCACGCACAAGGGCCCTCGCCGCGTGGATTTCCTCTTCGAAATCCCGTTCCGCGCGCACGGCGCGGCCTTCGACCTCCGCCAACGGGGCCACCGGGCCGTCGCCCACAGGGAATGCCGGGGTGCCGGGCATCCCGAACGGACGCACGTGCAATGCGGCTTCAATGCCTGTACCGAGGGGGCGCAGGCGCACCAGCAGCCGGACCGATGCGGATACCTCTTCGGCCCGGATGACCGGGCGTACGACGTCTTCGTCCAGGTTCCTGATCAGTTCCAACACCCTGGGGCCGCCTTCCGTGGGAACGCTCAGCCCATGCTCTCCAAGCAGATCGGCGGTGCCTTCCAGACGTCCCGGAAGATAATAGAGAATATAGGATCGCGGGGCTGCTTCCACGCACTGCATTTCCCCGCGCGGCATCCACCGCGAGAGCGCAAGGCTGTACCCGTTGCGCTCCTGCCGCACGACCAGTTCCACAGGTTTGCAGGCCAGCGAGATGGGCACGCGGTCCGACGCCCGGAGCAGATTCGGATGGCCCGCCAGCGCGGGAAGCGCCCGGTACGGGTCGGCCTCGCAGGTCGTGCCGTTCCATGACCGCGACCAGCGCAAGGTGGTGAGCACGGAACGATCCTGTTCGGTGAGCCAGTCCAGCGTTTCGGATTCCTCGTGCAGCCGTTTGAGGGAAATGGCGCGCCCGGCGGTCCAGTCCTCGCCTTTGGAAGACTGTTCCAAGGCTTCCACGCGGAAACGCTCGGTATCCACGAGCCATGCGATGCGCTTTTTGGCTTTTTCTTTTACCACAGGCTGTTGCAGCTTGTGCACCAGCGCTTCGAAGACCCGCTCCCAATTTTCGCGGCGGTCCAGAAAATCGGTAAGCCGGACATGGCGTATCGGGAAGCCTTCGATCCATGCCTTCCACGGCCCTTGCGGGCGGAGGCGGGCCAGCGTTTCCGCGAACAGGCAGGCCGTGAGCGGCAGTATGCCTTTGAGCCGTTCAAACTGGCGTTCCGTGGGGCGGTCATCGTGCGAACCGTCATCAAGGCTGGCGTCCACGGCCCGGAAAACAGCCTCGGAGAGCGGATCGGAAGGCAGATCTTCAATGCGTTTGAGCATGGCGGCTTCGGAGCGTCCGTTGGCGAGGCCGAGAAGCGCCTTTGCAGCCGCAAGCCCTTTATAAGCGGGTTGGCGGGGGGACAGTTCGTGCAGTATGGCGGCGCATTCTTCGCGGAGTTCCGGCTGATCGGCGCGGATCAGGGCCAGCGCGAAGCACAGACCGCCGAGGCCGGGCAGGTTCGCCTTGCGTTTGCCGCGGGTCTTGCGGAAGCGTTTTTGTGCTTCCCGGAGCGCGGGCACGGCGTCCCCGCCTTCCAGGAAGGCGATGATGCCCTGAAACAGGGGGCCCCTGAATTCCGTCCTGTCGAGCAGCAGCGGCACAATCTGGGCGCGGGCTTCCGCGTAGCGTCCGGCGAGCGCGTCGAACAGGATCAGTGCCGGGCAGGGAGGCAGATCCGCCAGTGAGGAGCGCAGTTGCGGCAAAACGTCCAGGCAGTTGCGTAGGTTTCTGGTGATGCTCCCTGCCTCGACGAGCGGAATGAGGTTGTTGGTGATCACGTCCAGCCTCATGCGCGGAGGGAGTGCGGCCAGCCAGCCCGGATCGGTGGGGGTATCGGCAAACTGCCCGGCGAAGGGATGGTTGCCGCCTTCCTCCATCGCTTGTGCGTCAAGCCGGGCCCTTTCATAGGCCTTGAGATCCCGTTCATATACGGCAAGGCGCAGCCTCAAGGCGGCGGTATGGATGCCTGCCCCCCGTTCCAGCACCTTCCGCACCGCCGGGGCCATGCGTTGCAGGCCCTCTATACAGAGATCATGCTCGAATTCCGCAACGACGCGGTCCTTGTCGTCGGTGAGCCCCATCTGGCGCAGGGTGTGGAGTGCGGTTCTGATATCCCCGGCGTTCCAGACCTGCCCGCGCGGCGGCTGGACACCCGCCTCACGCAGGCATTCCGGCAGGAGCGAACGCGAGAACCCGCCCGTTACGGCCTTGAGCTGCAGCAGCAGCCGGTACGGTTCCGACAGCTCCACGTACCGCTGCCGCAGGGATTTGAGTGGATTCATGGGAGCTCCTTGGGGGCGGGGAGGATATATCCCCCTCCTCTCATCCCCTAAACTTTTCGACTTTATCGAATCCCTGTTCACTGCTTTTGCTGTGAATGGAGGTGTCTTTTCCGTTGTTGCGGATTTGTAGAACCATGCAAAAGTACGGTCGGCTGCGGGAGCGGATGTGATGCCCGGGCAGCGGGATACCGTACGCTGTTTTTATATGGTTAGGGGAGCACCCGTTTTAAAATGGTAATGGTATTCCGTTTCAAAAGAGAACGGCATTGAGAGGATATTGATTTCGGAAAGATGGACATGCCTCAATCCTCGAACGTATGTAATGGATGTTAAAACAGTTTTTACATTTTCTTTGCTCGGGCAAAGACGATGGTCGGCCCTTTACGTCAAACGGAGCCGACCTGATGTCCGCATACAAAAGTCTTTGGGGTGGGAGCGGGGAGGTTTGGAG
>ERZ894240.1222-NODE-1222-length-16977-cov-5.223732_pt1 | contig 16977 bp, 18 predicted proteins | sample MGYA00380298_ERZ894240 | MGnify/ENA primary metagenome ERZ894240 (study PRJEB32331, sample SAMN06328419) | human gut metagenome | biome: human gut microbiome; feature: stool | host: Homo sapiens | collected 2014-06-27 ...
ATTTGGAGGATTATTTCTCGTCTACACGTTTTTTGCGCAGATATTTGTCTACTGCCTCTACCATGTTTTCCGGCATCTTTCTTGGAACCGGGAATACCACTGCGTTGACCATGTGGTCTGCAAATTCCTGTACGAAAGCTGCGGTCTTGCCAAAGTTCTTATAATCGAGGTAGTCGATGACATCGTGACGGCAGTGGATCATCGCGCCGCCGTTTCTGCCAAAGCGGCAGAAGTTGATTGCCGGAACACCCTCGTTTGCAAACGGAACCGAGTCACTGGAGTAAACCTCCTGTGTAACATCGGTGGAGAAGCCGACCTCTTTTGCCAGATACTCTACAAAGCGGCAGAGGGACTCGTCTGCCATGATGGCAGCCCAATCTGCACCCAGAACTGGACCGGCTACGTCGACGTTGATCATCAGTTGAACGTCCTTCAGCTCATCCTTGTGGGCAGCAACATACGCTTTGGAGCCCAGCAGACCAACCTCTTCCGAGCCGTACCAGCAGAAGGTCAGGTTGCGCTTTGGAGGATTCTGTTTATAATGACGTGCCAGCTCCATCAGGATGGCAGAGCCTGCGCCGTTGTCGTATACGCCGTGGCTGAACTCAACGCTGTCAAAGTGTGCGCCGAAGGTGATGTTCTCATTGGTGTCCTCGGTGCCTTTGATCTGCAGCACTACGTTTCTGGATGGACGGGTCACATCGTCCTGAATCAGGGTGAAGGTCACTGTTTCCGGTTCGCCTTTGACCAGCTCCATCGCATCGATGGCACGCAGAACGCCGCCGGGAATGGTGCCGTAGCGCAGTGCCCAGTAACGCAGCTCTCTTTCGCCCAGGTCCGTATCCTCACGAACATCCGAAACGTTTCCGTTCCAGGTCAAAAATCCTGCAACACCGTAACGAACCAGCTTCTCATACACTTCTTCATTGAGTCTACCGCTATTGACCAAAACGATCTTGCCCTTTTTGTCATACAGGTCGATGTCGTTGCCCTGCTGTACATAAGCAAACTCTGCGGTCAGACCTTCCGGTGGGGTGCTGCCCGAACGGCGGTAGCCTTTGATCTCCCATTCTTTGCCCAGTGCTTTCAGCGAAACCTTGTGGATGTCAGCGGTTTCTACCATAAATTCTTCGATGACAGCTTCCATACCCTCTTTTGCCAGCTCATCCTTGATGATATTGGCAGCTCTGGTTTCCTCCGCAGAGGTGCTGGTGCGGATAAAGTTGATTTTTTCCAGGTCCGCAAAGATGCGTTTTCCCATTGCATCGGTGTTTTTCAAAATATCCATGTTCTGCACTCCTCTTCTTATGATATAATCAAATGATTTTCCTAACAATTTTGTCAAAACCTTCGCAGCTTTGATTCAGCTTTTGCTTTCAGCGTTTTGTATAAATTCTATGTCATAAATTTATACAAATATGTGTGAACTGTTTCTCAAGCACAGTATACCACAATCTTATCGCGGATACAATCCTAAATCAATGAAAAAAGATGCCCAAAGAAATTTTCTTTGGGCATCTTTTAAAAGCATTTACTTATTTTTGTTGCAGAGGTGGCAGGCTACAAAATGATTTGGTTCTACCTCCTGCAGCACAGGGGACTGGGTAGCACAGATGTCCATTGCATAACGGCATCTTGCTCTGAATTTGCAACCCGGTGGCGGGTTGATTGGGCTTGGCACCTCGCCCTCGAGCTTGATACGCTGACGGGTTGCTTCCACATCCGGGTCTGCTGTCGGGATTGCCGAAATCAGAGCCTGGGTGTATGGATGCAGCGGTCTGTCGTACAGGTCGTGGTTGCTGGCAAGCTCTACCATCGAACCGAGGTACATAACACCTACACGGTCGGAAATGTGTTTAACCATCGACAGGTCGTGCGAGATGAACAGATAGGTCAGACCAAACTCTCTCTGAAGCTTGATGAGCAGGTTGACAACCTGTGCCTGAATGGAAACGTCGAGTGCGGAGATTGGCTCGTCGCAGACGATGAACTTTGGTTCTACCGCCAGTGCGCGGGCAATTCCGACACGCTGACGCTGACCACCGGACAGCTCGTGTGCAAAGCGGTTGGCGTAATCGGCACTCAAACCGACCTTGTTGAGCAGCTCTGCGACCTTATCGTTCTTTTCTTTATCGGTCAGCTTGAAGTGGACGTCCATGCCTTCAGAGATAATCTCTCCGATGGTCATACGAGGGTCCAAAGAAGCATATGGGTCCTGGAAGATAATCTGGACGTTCTTGCGGAACTCCAGCAGGTCTTTTCCCTTCAGGGTGGAGATGTCCTTGCCATCAAAGACGACCTTGCCGGAAGTTGGTTCATACAGCTTCATCATGGTTCTGCCGCAGGTGGTTTTTCCGCAGCCGGACTCGCCTACCAGACCCAGTGTTTCACCGCGCTTGATGGACACGCTGACATGGTCTACCGCTTTCAAAATTTGTTTACGACCTGCTTTAAAGAATTTGCACAGGTCGGTGACCTCCATGATGGTGTCGGCATTTTGCAGTTTTTCGATTACCTGGTCCATTATTTCGCCTCCCTGTCATAGAAGGATTTTACCTTTGGTGCATTTGGATGCTGCAACCAACAGGATACCTTGTGGGTATCGGTGATGGTGGTTTCAAACGGATTGCGCTCTTTACAGATTGGCATACAGTATTCACATCTGGATGCAAACGGGCAGCAGTTGAGCGGCAGGATCAAATCCGGCGGAGTGCCTTTGAGCGCATACAGTTCCTGCTTGGATTCTTTTGCCAGCTTTGGAACCGAACTGAGCAGTGCCCAGGTGTATGGATGCTTGGAATCGTAGAAGATTTCCCTTGCAGTACCGCGCTCTACGACCTGACCGGCATACATAACCTGAATTCTGTCTGCAAAGTTTGCTACAACACCCAGGTCGTGGGTAACCAGGATGATCGCAGTGTTCATCTTCTCCTTCAGCTCGCGCATCAGGTCCATGATCTGTGCCTGGATGGTTACGTCCAGTGCGGTAGTCGGTTCGTCTGCAATCAGAATCTTCGGATTGCACGCCAGAGCCATCGCAATCATAACACGCTGTCTCATACCGCCGGACATCTCATGCGGATAGCTGTCCACACGTTTTTCCGCGCTTGGGATGTTTACCATCTTCAGCATACGGATTGCTTCTTCCCTCGCCTCTTTTTTTGCTCAGATGGCGATGGATGCGCAGGCTTTCCATAATCTGTTTGCCGACGGTCATGGTCGGGTTCAAAGAGGTCATCGGGTCCTGGAAAATCATGCTGACCTCGTCGCCTCTGAATTCGCACAGTTCTTTTTTGTTCAGCGCCAGTACGTCCTTGCCGTCGCAGGTGATCTGGGAGCCTTCCTTGATGACAGCGAACGGTGGTTTGAGCAGGCGCAGGATGGATTTTGCTGTTACGGTTTTGCCGCAGCCAGACTCTCCAACAAAGGCGAGGGTCTCGCCTCGGTTCAGCTCAAAGCTGACGCCGCGGACTGCCTTGACCTCACCCGCATAGGTGTTGAAGGATACGCTGAGGTCTTTTACTTCTAAGATTTTATCGTTTGCCATAAGGATCCTCCTACTTTCTCAGTTTCGGGTCGAGAGCGTCGCGCAGTCCATCACCCAGCAGGGTGAAGGAGAGCATGGTCAGTGCAATCATCAGCGATGGGAAGAACAGCTGGTAAGGGTAGAACATGAAGTTCTGTTGTGCAGCGGATGCAAGCGCACCCCAGCTGGTATCCGGCGGCTGGATGCCCAGACCGATGTAGCTCAGGAATGCCTCAGAGAAGATGTAGCCCGGGATATCGAAGGTGATAGCAACGATGATGATGCCGATGGTGTTTGGAATCATGTGGCGCATGATGATTTTAAACGGAGAAACGCCCAGTGCGTTTGCAGCCAAAACGTATTCCTGGCTCTTGAGCTGGAGCATCTGTCCACGAACCAGACGTGCGATACCGCACCAGCCGGTCAGGGTCAGCGCCAGCATCATGGTGCCGATGCTCTTGGAGTCGGTAACAACCGAAATCAGGATGACGATAATCAGATATGGGATACTCAGCAGTACCTCAACGATACGCATCATAATATCGTCTACAATGCCGCCGAAGTAGGAAGCGATACCGCCGTAGATACAACCGATGACGCTGGCAACCACTGCACCGACAACACCGATCATAATCGAAACACGTCCGCCCTGCCATACGCGAGCAAACAGGTCACGACCCAGCGAGTCGGTACCAAACCAGTGCTCTGCACTTGGTTTCTGGTTGATGGCGGAAGTGTCCATCTGCTCGAAGTTATAGCCGGAGATAGCAGGTCCGATACAAACCATTACAATCAAAAGCAGCAAAACAATCAGTGCTACCAGTGCGATTTTATTTTCTTTGAGTCTTCTCCATGCGTCTGCCCAGTAGCCAATCTTTGGACGGGCAATGATGTCGCCGGAGAAATCATCGGTGCCGATGATTTCAAACTTTTCCGCCGGAATGTCTTCCCATTCCGCTGCAGAATGGATATTCTGTTCTGTAGCCATGGTGTTCCTCCTTATTTAATGCGGATACGCGGGTCAAAGATGGTGTAGGCAATATCAATCAGCAGCTGCGCTACAACAAACAAAGCCGCTGCAAAGATGGTCGTACCGATAATCATGGTGTAGTCACGGTCGTTGATCGAGGAAACATAGTAGAAACCAAGACCCGGGATACCGAACATCTTTTCGATGACGAAGGAGCCGGTGAAGATACCGGAAATCTGTCCGCCCAGGATGGTGATACAAGGCAGGAAGGCATTCTTCAAAACATGGTCCTTGATGATATGGAAGCGGCTGACACCCTTTGCCTCAGCGGTCAGGATGTAGTCCTGTCCCATGACGTCAAGCATATTTGCCTTGAGGTAACGGGCATAGGTCGCAACACTGCCGAAGCACATTGCAATGATTGGCAGAATCATGTGCTTTGGTTTACCCCATCCGCTGGTCGGCAGAATCTGCCATTTTACCGAGAAGAGGTACTGGAGCATCGCCGCCAGTACGAACACCGGTATGGTGATACCCAGCATGGCGATAAACATAACCAGATAGTCCGGCCACTTGTTCTTGTTTAGCGCCGCCACAATACCTAAGACAATACCGGTGGTTACACCAAACAAAAGTGCAATCGCACCGTTCATACCGGATACCTTGGAGTTGGTCAGCAGGGTATCGGTGATGCTTTTACCCGGATATTTGAGCGATTCACCCAGGTCACCTTTGGTGATCAGGTTTTTCATAAAGATTCCATACTGCTCGGTGAGAGGTTTATCCAAACCGTATTTTGCGTAGTAGTTTGCCTTTGCCTGCTCCGGCAATTTGTTTGCCATCGCACCCAATGGGTCACCAGGAATCGAGTGCATCATGAAGAAGGTTACTGTTGTGATAATCAGCAGAGTAACCAACATATACCCGATTCGTTTCAGGATATATTTTATCATAATTCTCCCCCTTAATTGGAAAAGAAAAGGTGACCTCTCCTGAGATCACCTTTCTGTTCATAACCTCTTTATTTATGAAACACAATACAACAAAGAGTCCTTATTCAGACAAGTGAATTAGTCTGGACGACCGCTAGTATACGCGTATTTCAGACCAGTCGAGGTAAACGACATTGTGTTGCTGTTCTTTACATATTTGTAACGATATGTGTTAGAAGCTTCGTTTACAACCGGACAAATCGGAGCTTCGTCCATCAGAATGGTTTCAGCCTGTTTGTACAGCTCAATACGTTTTGCCTCGTCCATTTCAACAGCAGCCTGATCCATCAGCTTATCATATTCTTCGTTTGCCCAGAAGGTTGGGATTGCTGTGGAATCGGATCTCATCAAAGAAAGCATTGCGTATGGGTCGTTGTAGTCGATACTCCATACCATGTAGCCCATCTGATATTCGCCGGCGTTGATTTTGGACTGGAAGCTTCCCCATTCGTTGAAGTCCAGAACTACGTTTACGCCCAGAACTTCTTTAAATTTCTGCTGGTAGTATTCGCCGTAGTTTTTGATCCACTGGTTGGTATCGCCCAGGCTAAAGGTAACTTCCAGAGTGGAAGGATCGGAACCCAGACCCAGCTCTTCCATACCTTTGATCAGAAGCTCTTTTGGATCTTCTTTTCCAACCATTGCTTTCAGAGGAGCCTCTACCTGTTCTCTGTAAATACCCAGTTCGCCGCTGGAAACGCCGTCTGGTACCCATGCGTATGCAGGTTCCATGGTGTTGAAGTAGATGGATTTCGATACATCCTCACGGTCGATTGCCAGAGTAAATGCTTTTCTGATATTTTTGTTTGCAAACAGCTCGTCTTTTGTATTGAAGAAGTGATAACGAACAGAAGGAGAAACATTATGAATGTACTGAACTTCTTCCATTGCACCAAATTTTTCCATCCACTCCGGTGTACCGCATCCGCAGGAGTCGATAGAACCGTTGGTGAAGGAGTTGAAGATGGTGTTCTCATCATTCATGATTTTGTAGTTGATGGTCTGCAGATTTACGCTGTCTTTATCCCAGTAAGAATCATTCTTAACCAGAACCATTTCAGCGTTGTGCATCCAGGATTCTACTTTAAAAGGACCGCAGTAAACCATGTTGGTAGCTTCTGCGCCGTAGCTTTCGCCGTACTGCTCCACGATGTCCTGACGCTGTGGCTGCATGATTCTGCCATCGGTCAGAGAAAGGAAGTATGGAGTTGGCTGCTCGAGGGTAAATTCAACAGTCTTGTCGTCGATTGCTTTTACACCCAGCTCAGATGGGTCCATCTCGCCTGCCAGAACTGCGTTTGCGTTTTTAACACAGGTCAGCAGGTAGGAGTTTGGAGAACCGGTTTCCGGGGTCAGGGTTCTTACGATGGAGTAAACATAGTCCTGTGCTTTAACAGGCTGACCGTCGCTCCAGGTGTTTTCGCGCAGATGGAAGGTCCATACGGTACCATCTTCATTGGATTCCCAGGATTCAGCGCCTGCGCCCTCACGGATGTTTTTGCCATCTTTTTCAGCCAGTCTGGTCAGTGGCTCCATTACATTGTTCAGAACGCCGCCACCGATATTGTCGTTACCGATAACACCGTCCAGGGTTGTTGGGTCTGCACCCAGGTAGCCGTTGAAGTACTGCTCTGCATCCAGCACGTTGCCGTCGATGGTCTTCTGCTCTGCGCTTGGCTGAGCAGCGCTTTCCTCTTTGCTCTCGCCGCCGCAAGCAGCCATAGAAAGCATCATCGCACCTGCCAGCATGACTGCCAGGATTCTTTTGATTTTCATGATTGTTTCTCCTTTCGGGCTTAACAAACTCTCTTTTTGTTTTTTATCTTTACACGCTTTTGCGTGCATAAGCCAAATAAAATTTCCATTCGGAAGATTGTTTCGGGAAAACCGAAACAAAACAGGCATGCCTGTTTTTTAAGAAAAAGTAAATACATCTTCAATCGGGCGGCTTGCCTTCAGGCTGTAATGCTGCACAATCTCTTTGCTGATTTGGCAGATGTCGCCGGTGTGGTAGCACTCCAACAGCCTTTGATGCGATTGACAGTATTCCTGCCGGTCAAAGCTGCCATTGTTTCTGCCGGCATAGAAGATTGCCAGATTATGGATGTTGGTGCTTTTCCACAGCTCTGCAAGCTTTTTTAATCCTGCTTGCTCGATTACTGCGGCATGGAAGCGATTGTCCTGCTGTGCCAGCTGATAGAAATCATAATCTGCCTGTTCCATCTGCTCCACACAATCCTGCATCTGCCGCAAAGCCTGCTGTACGGATTTGCCCTTTTGCAACAGACGTGCTGCTAAAATTTCCAGCGTCGCCCGCAGCAAGCAGATTTCATAAACATCCTGACCGCTCACCTGTGCAACCGAGCATCCGACGTTGCGCTCATACTGCACCAGACCTTCCTGCTCCAGCTGCCGCAATGCCTCGCGGACCGGTCCCCGGCTGACGCCCAGCTGCTGCGCCATCTCGTTTTCCTTGATGCGCTCTCCAGCCTGAAAGTCTCCGGTCAGAATTCCTTGTCGAATCTCGTCTACCACTTCCTGCCGCAGGGTTTTATAGTTTAACTTAGGCATCCGTTCCCTCCGTGCTGTTGGTAGTATGTATAAAGATTACTGTACGCAGAAGATTGTCTACAATCTTTACGAGAGCTATTGTATCATAGTTGTTTATTGATTGCAATAAATTCGCTAACACTTTGTTCATCTTATTCATTTTTAAGCTGCCGTTTATGGATATTTTGCACATAAAACAACCTCATTTTCCTCTCAAAGTGACCAAAGAGTTATTTTTTATGACAATCTAATTGAAACCGGAGATACAATTCCGCTTTTCTGGAAATGGTACTGCATTAAAAATTGACATTGATTTTATATGGAAATTCCTCGGTCGAAATGCCATGGTCCTTGAGATAACCGATGGTTGTTTCCATATAATGATCGATCAATGTTTTGCAGATAACCTGCACGTCGCCGGTCTTTACCGCATCCAGCACCCTGCGGTGAATTTTCTCCTGATTGTGTACTACATATTCGTTTTTGCCCGCGCCGCGATAAAAGACGATGGTGTTGCCGCTGTCCATGCTGCTCCACAGGGTATACAAACGTTTGAGTCCGCACTCTTTAATAATGCAGGCGTGAAACTGGTTGTCATTTTCAATCACTTCATCAAACTGCTCAAGCTGTTCGATGGTTGCCATCCGCTGCACAATCTGCTCCATCTTTGCGATAGTCTGCTCAGAAAATTTGCCGTCGCACATCTTGACCGACAAAATCTCTAAATTGGCGCGCAGCAGATACACCTCATAGACGTCCCTTGCATTAAATTCCTTGACAAAACATCCCACATGGGAGGTGTATTCCACCAGCCCTTCCTGCTCGATCTGGCGCAGTGCCTCCCGGACCGGACCACGGCTGACACCTAGGTCCTCTGCCATCTCCTGTTCGACAATTCTTTCTCCCGGGCGCAGCTGACCGCTCAACAGCTTCAATCGTATTGCCTGCGTCACCTGCTCGCGAAGGGTCTGGCGCATAATCTTTGCCATATTTTCTTCCTCCCAACTTTCCTTTCATATAATCATACATAAAAAATACATTCATACGATAACACACCCTTCCCCTCTTTGCAATCCAAATCTGGGGTTTTATGCAATTTTATGGATTTTTGGGCAAATTCCCTTCTCCTTTTTACAAAGAATTCGGCCGCTCCTCCCTCTTTCAGGCAGATGATGCCCATAAAAAATCTGCAAGGGTCTTGACAAGGCGACAGGATACTGGTATTATTGTATTAAGCACTTAATACAATAATCATTGAAGGGAGGCAGACAGATGACCTGGGTCTTTGACGACAAGCTGCCAATCTATCTTCAGATCATACAGATTCTGAAAGCGGATATTGCGCGAGGCAAATATCAAACGGGAGAAAAGCTGCCTGCGGTGCGCGAACTGGCGCTGACCGCAGGGGTAAATCCCAACACCATGCAAAAGGCTTTGGCAGAACTGGAGCGGGATGGGCTGGTGAAAAGCCAGCGAACCTCCGGTCGCTTTGTCACCGATGATAAGGAGAAGATTATGGAAGTACGACGCACACTGGCTTATGACGAAATTGAGCGGATGGTGGAAACCATTTCGTCGCTGGGCTACCAGAAGGACGATATTCTTCGGCTGCTGGAAAAATATCTGGCAGAGCAAAAGTAGATTTTCTATTCCCTACCACAAGAAAGGAAGGTTTGTATGAGTGAAAACAACGCCATCATGCAGGGCGGTTCGGTCGCAGAAAGTTGTGTTCTTCAAATCAGCGACCTACATAAAAGCTATGGCTCCCATCCGGTTTTGGAAGGAGTCAGCTTCTCGATTCCACGTGGCAAGATTGTGGGATTGCTTGGTCCCAACGGCTGCGGCAAAAGCACCATTATGAAGATGATTTCCGGTCTGCTTCCCGCCGATAACGGAAGCATCCTGATTGACGGACATCTGCCCGGGCTGGTCAGCAATCCATTGTTTCGTACCTGCCGGAGCGCACCTATCTCAACGATTGGATGAAGGTCAGCGAAGTGCTGCAATTTTTCAGCGATTTTTATGCCGATTTCGATTTGGAACGGGCACAACAGATGCTGGCAGACCTGCACCTCTCTCCCAACACCCGCCTGAAAACGATGAGTAAAGGCACCAAGGAGAAGGTTCAACTGATTCTGGTGATGTCCCGCCGCGCACAGCTCTATCTGCTGGACGAACCCATCGGCGGTGTGGACCCGGCTGCCCGCGAGTATATCCTGAACACCATCCTCAAAAACTTTGACGAGTCCTCCTCCATCCTCATCACCACCCACCTGATTCAGGATGTGGAAGCCATCTTTGACCAGGTCCTGTTCCTCAATCAGGGCAAGATTGTGATTGACGGAGAGGTGGACGAAATTCGTCAGCAACACGGCAAATCCATCGACCGACTCTTCAGGGAGGTATTTAAATGTTAGGAAAGATGCTCAAATATGACCTCAAGGCAATGTCTAAAACGATGCTGCCCTTCTTTCTGGTCATCATTGGAATGACCGTCCTCAACAGTTTTTTCATCCACTTTGAATGGATGACCGGCATCATCGCCGGCAGCAGTATCATCTTCGGTCTGTTCATCGCATTGGGCGTCACCGCTTTGGTGATGATTATTACCCAATTTTATCACAACGTATTGGGCGACGAGGGATATTTAACCAACACCCTGCCGGTCTGTGTGGATGTCATCCTCTTCTCCAAGCTGTTTTCTGCCATGATTTGGCTGTGCTTGAGCGGAGTGGTCGGCATCATCGTCCTCTTTATTACCCTTGCCACCACCGCTGGTGCTTCCGAATTTTTCTCGGCAACCTTTGATGTCATCCAGGCTTTCTTCCTTGCTTTCAGAGAGTACACCTCAGGCACCCTTTCCGTCCTGCTTCTGGTGGTTTTGGGAATACTGGCTTTTCTGGTCTTTCTTGCCAACGAAATCCTGCATTTCTACTGTGCGATGGCTTGCTCGCAGCTGCCTATCCTTTCCAAAAACCGCGTCGTTGGCTCGTTCATCGCTTACTTTGTACTGAACATTCCTTTGACTATCCTGATGGCTGTCATCATGGGCGGGCTTACCTGTGCAGCTAACCTTTCTCCTTGGCTTGAACAGTTGGATGTCTTTCCGCTGGGACTGCTGATGCTGACCACCTTCTTGCTGGTTGGTTTGCTGCTCGACCTGCTGCTTTACCTGCCGACCTGCTATATTTTGAAAAACAAGTTAAATCTCGAATAAATCATCCATAAAGAAAAACATCCGGCCGCACTGGTTGTGTAAAAGCAATCTGTGCGGTCGGGTGCTTTTCTGCGTTATTTCCCAGGAAATGCGGATATTTTTCTCCATCCTCTCCTCATTCACTTTTCTTTCACCTGCCAACGAGTAAAATGACTATGATTTTTTCTGATTATTGTGTATTTTTTATATTATCATCCAGTATTTTTAGAAACAAGGCACAAAGAACAAATTTCCTCTTGCATGTTTTCAGTGTCGGAGTATAATGGGGAAACGAGAAAAAAAGGAACGCAAAGGAGGCTTTTTCATGTCCTATCACTATCTTGTTGACATCGCTCTCATCCTCGTTTCCACCAAAGTTCTTGGTATCCTGACCAAACGATTACAGATGCCGCAGGTGGTCGGCGCTCTGCTGGCAGGCTTGATTATGGGACCTGCCTGTCTGAATATCATCCATAGCACGGAATTTTTAAGCCAGGTCTCCGAGCTGGGTGTCATCGTTATGATGTTCACCGCTGGATTAGGAACCAGTCTGGACGACCTCAAGCAAACCGGTAAAACAGGATTTATGGTCGCTTTGTGCGGTGTACTGATTCCTTTGCTGGGTGGTGCTGTACTGGCTGCCTTCTTCAACGACAGCGGCTCTGCCAATGCATTAATGCAAAATATCTTTATCGGAGTGGTATTGACTGCCACCTCCGTTTCCATCACTGTTGAAACCCTCAAGGAGATGGGCAAGCTGTCGACCGTTGTCGGCAACACCATTCTGGCTGCCGCTTTGATCGACGATGTGCTGGGTCTGATTGCCTTAACCATCGTCACCAGCATCGGCGGTTCTGCCGATTCCAACCTGCTGGTTGTTCTGATTAAGATTGCTGCTTTCTTCCTCTTTGTCATCGTCGTCGGCATGCTGGTCAAAAAAGGTATGGACTGGTATATCAAAAATGTACATTCCACCGACCTGCAACGTTATCCCATCTTTGCCTTTGTTCTCTGCCTGTTTCTGGCATTCTGTGCAGAAGAACTGTTCGGCGTTGCGGACATCACCGGTGCATTTGCTGCGGGTCTAATCATCTCCACCACCTCGAAAGCCAAGTATATCGAGGTCAAATTTGCTCCCCTTTCCTACCTGCTGCTGACACCAATCTTCTTTGCCAGCATCGGATTGGAGGTAGACCTGCCCAAAATGGACAGCAGGCTCATTCTCTTCTCGGTTCTGCTGGTCATTGTCGCTGTGCTGACCAAGGTTCTGGGATGCGGACTGGGCGCCAAACTGTGCGGATTAAAAAACCACCAATGTGAACAGATCGGTGTCGGCATGGTCTGCCGTGGTGAGGTCGCTTTGATTGTTGCCAACAAGGGCGCTGCACTGGGACTGATGCCGGAGGTTTTCTTCGCTCCGGTCATCATCATGGTGGTCGCCAGCACCATCCTGACCCCTCTGCTGCTCAAATATGCCTACCGTGAAAGCAACGCATACGAGGATATGCAGGAAAGCCAACTGCTCGACCATTATCAGGAAACCGAACAGTTGGATTGGGTTGCTGACAGCCTGATTCGTGCCAACGACCATATCATGAAAAAAAATCGCGGCAAATCCAAAAAATAAAAGATTGCAATACAAAAGAGGAGCGCCCTGCAAGGCGCTCCTTTTTTGTATCTCGGTCATTTGCAAATTCCTTCCTTATTATATATAGGATAACTTCTTCTCCTCTTGTATCTTGGTTAAGCTGACGTGATAGAAGGCTGATTTTCCCCTTTTTTCCAAGCCTTTCTGCATCATTTCTTCACAGAATGTCTATAATTTTGCGCTGTTCTTATTTAAAAAATTTCGTTAAACTAATAAACGACCCGGCAAATGAAGGTGAAATCTGCCAAAAATACCCTCTTTTCGGTATCAATCCTGTAACAAACCTTGAATCTGCACACAGAAAAGCTTATAATAAGTAAGTATGTTATAAAATAGCAAGTTGTCAGTTAAAAATAACGAAAGCCCTTCACGGAAGGGAATTGTATCTTGATCTTGATTTTGGAAGAAAGGAGCGAACTGCTGGTGTCCAATGCCAAAAAAAGCAAAAAAGAAAAAACACCCGCTGCCACTCCTGCTGAAAGCTTGTCCTCTTTGGGGCATTTTGTATATGCTGTCTGCTACCTGGTCGGTGCAAGGATCATCCGATTTTTCCGACGTTCCAAGCGACGGCTGAAAAAGGGCGCACTGCACCTGAAGTGGAAGCTGCGCAGGCTTTACTTTGATTTCAAAGACCAGCAGGTCCTCGATAACCTGAACAAACAACATCACCACCGCCAGAACAAGGATGCCGTTCGTCAGGCGCAGCAGTCACTGCAACAGTGGAAGCAGCACCGCGAGCAATCCTCCAAGCTGCTGTTCGGTGAGTTTTTTCGCGCATTCCGACCGATTCTCCCGCTGCTTGCCGGTACTGTCAACTACCTTCTGCCGGTCGGCGGTATGGTCATTCTGATTTCCACTGTACTGCACTTTAGCACCATGACCTACGGCTTGCAGGTCCAGTACAACGGCGAGCACATCGGTTATATCTTGTCGGAGTCCGCCTTTGTGGAAGCCGAAGCCAAGGTGCGGGAACGTATCGTCAACGAAGCCTATCTGCCTCCTGAGGACAGCGTGCCCATCTATTCGCTTGCTATCGTGGAGGATGACCAAATTTCGGAAGAAAGTGTCTTAATCAACAACATCATCCGCGCTTCCGGTAACGAGATCGAAGAAGCTGCCGGTCTGTATGTCGATGGAGAATTTATCGGCGCGGTTTCCGATGGCGACGAACTGCTGAAAAGCTTGCGCGCCCGCAAAAACGGAACCTATTCCCCTGATATGCCGACCGGTGAACCTGTTGAGGAGCAACCACAGGAAGAATCGGAATCCCAAGAGCAGCCGCAGGAACAGGCTCCTTCCAACCCCGAACCGGAAGAGGAACAGCCTGCCACCGAGCAGCTTGTTCCCGAACGCACCCATACGGTTCGTGAAGGTGACTCGCTGTGGGATATTGCCCTTGAGTACGATGTCACCGTTGACCAGCTGCTCCAGCTCAACCCAGAGGTCAGCAAGAGTATGCTGGTGGGTCAGACGCTGATTATCTCGCAGTCATCCGCTCCTTCCGAGTCCTCCCAGACGGAAGCGCCGTCTTCCACACCGGAGACAGAGGACCCGGAAGAAGAGCAGCCAGAAGAAGAACCGGAAGAAAATGCTTCTGCTTCTCCGCGCACCCACACCGTCCAGGACGGCGATTCGCTGTGGGACATCTCCATTCAATATGATGTCAGCGTCGAACAGCTGCAACAGCTCAACCCGGACATCAGCAAAAGTATGCTGGTGGGTCAAACACTGATTATCCCGCAGGCAGATTCCTCTGATACAGCGGACAAGCCTACGACAAGATCTGCTCCCGAAAAATCAGCCGAAACCGTCAAGGAAGCATCAACGGATGCTTCCGTTGACACCGAACCGGCTGACAAAGAAACCACCGAAAAGTCTGACGAAGAGACACCGAAAGCAGATACCCTGTCTGCCAACAATGAAATCATTAGCTTTGTCCAGTCGATTCGCGTGGAAAGAGGTCTTTATCCTGTTTCCTCGGTGGAAAGCCTGCAAAGCATCAACGTCAAGCTCGACAGCGTGGTGGAGGGCGAACAGACCTACACCATCCAGCAGGGAGATTCCCCGTCGCTGGTTGCAGACAAGGTCGGCATCCCGACCCAGACACTGATCAACCTCAATCCCGAGGTTACCCAGTCGATGCTGGTGGGCGATGTGCTGGTCATCTCCCATGAGCAGCCCTTCCTTCAGACCAAGACGGTCAAAACGGTCACCGAAGAGAAGGAAATCGCCTTTAAAACCGAAACCGAACTGGACCACAACAAAGCTTCCGGCTATGAAAAGGTGGTGCAGGAGGGTAAAAACGGATTGGAGGAAATCGTCAGCGAGGTCACCTACATTGACGGCTATGAAACCGAGCGAACGGTCATCTCCAAAACGACCCTGCAGGAACCGGTTACTGCCAAGATTGTGGTCGGCTCTCTGACCAGCAGCCAGTACAACTTCTCAGGCTCCGATGCCGCTTCTACTGAAAGCAACGTCGGCGGCTACATCTGGCCGGTCAACGGCGGCTACATCTCCTGCCCAATCTGGGGATACAGCGGACACACCGGCACCGACATCGCGGCTCCAGCCGGAACCACCATCTGGGCTTCCAAAGGCGGAACAATCGCTTATGCAGGCTGGTCCAACGGTTACGGATATAACATCCTGATCAATCACGGTGACGGAACCAAGACCCGATATGCGCATTGCAGCAGCCTTGCTGTTTACACCGGTCAGCAGGTATCGCAGGGACAGGTCGTCGGTTATGTCGGACAAACCGGATGGGCTTCTGGAAACCACTGTCACTTTGAAATCATCAGCAACGGTACCTTCCTGGATGCCAGAAACTACATCGGATACAGTCGTTAAAAAAATTCCGAAGCGGTCGTTATGACCGCTTCGGAATTTTTGCATATCCTGTTCTTTTGCGGGCAAGCTGAAAAGAAGAAGGAGGAAGGTCCTGTGCATCTTTTCAAGTCCCGTCCGCACCGCATCCCACAATGGAGGTTGTTCTGGCAGAGCTTTTGGAGCAGTCTGATCCTCATCCTGTTCCTCTGCGCCTTTTTATACATCGCCTGCTCACAAAACAGCGGCATACAAGAACCCATCCTGTCGGTACAGCTGCCCTATTCCCAGCAGAAAATGACAAAGCGCCCGACCAATCGGTCGGACACCCTGTCACTGAGTTTCTTTGGATGGAAATGGGAGTTATCAATCGAAACGATGCAGCAGCTTTCCGACCAACTTTCCCGCTGGTACCGGCAGTACGGTGTTTTGATTCCTGCACGTTACCGCGCGGCTGCTTCTGCTGCTGTCATCCTGTGGGAGGAGCTGTCCAAAATTTCCCGGGAAATTTTTACAGCTCCTTTTTGCTGACAATCTTGACCGAGAGGTGAATCGACAGCAGCAGACCCAAAACCAGAAGCAGGAACAAACCGGCAATACCCAACAGCACCATCTTGTAGAAGGATGCGGTTGCCACCACGCTGACCTGACGGTTGAGGATAAAGACCCCTGCCACAAACAGTCCGGACGACACGCCCAGGACCAGCATAAAAATCAGCCGTCCCTTTTGGACGCCCCACTTGTACGCCACCGGAATCATCACCGCGGCAAAATAGACATTCAGCACCACCGTCATCAATAAAACGCTCAGGATTTCCTGCATCGGCGTATTCAGCACCAGCAGGTAGACCAACGAAATCACTGCGGTGGCAGATGCCATGATGCCAAAGGTCGCATAGCGCGACAGCACCACCTGCTTTGTGCTGACCGGCAGCACCCGCAGATATTTTTCCCAATGGTAAAACTCATCGTAGGAAAACAGATTGAGGATATAGCTGGCGCCCATGATGCAAAGCATCAGCGCACCGGTGGCAGGTTGTCCTCCCACTGCCCAGGCAACCATAAAAATCAGAAAAATCCCTGCAAGCGTCTTGAGCATCCGCCTGATGGACAAAAGATCGTTTAAAATAAGTCCCTTCATATTATAAGACCTTCCTTTCCCAATTGCTCTGCATCCGGTTACTGTTTGTTGCGGCAGAGCATCAGCATCATCTCGTCCAGGGTCAGCGAATCCAGCAGGATGTCGGGATACCGGCGGGCAAACTG
>ERZ894240.1229-NODE-1229-length-16893-cov-11.889357_pt1 | contig 16893 bp, 10 predicted proteins | sample MGYA00380298_ERZ894240 | MGnify/ENA primary metagenome ERZ894240 (study PRJEB32331, sample SAMN06328419) | human gut metagenome | biome: human gut microbiome; feature: stool | host: Homo sapiens | collected 2014-06-27 ...
TAAGAATTAAGATGGTGATGGAACATGTCTTTTTCAACTAAATTGAAGAAGAACCGTAAGAATGTACATTCTTATGATACATAAATGTACACTCTGTAATCCCTTTTATTTCACCACAATAGTCTTATTGAAATGAATACGATCGGAAGAGCTACCAATCTGTATCTCAAATTCACCAGGTTCTACTATATGCTTCATACGGGCATCATAAAGAGCTAATTCCGAAATCGGCAGCTCCAACGTTACCGTTTCCTTTTTACCCGCTTTAACCGATACCTTTTTGAAAGCTTTCAGTTGTTTGATAGGGGTAGCAACCGAACTATTCTTATCACGAACGTACAACTGAACAACCTCTTTCCCATCCCGTTTTCCGGTATTCTCAATCTCAATAGTAGCAGTCAACTTACCTCTGTCTGAGAAAATAGAATCACTTAAATTACAATCGGTATACTTAAATTCGGTATAACTCAAACCATAACCAAATTCCCATAACGCATAAGGATGCTCAAAAATATAATGCCCTGCCGGTTCTTCGTAAGTACCCGGACGGTCAAATCGCTGTACACGGTCCGTAGGAAAATAATTATAAAAGCAAGGTGTATTACCCGTACTGCGCGGAAACGATACATTTACACGTCCTGAAGGATTCACATTACCAACCAGAATATCGGCCATAGAACGCCCTTGCTGCTCACCAGCATACCACTGCGCCAATACAGCATCCGCATTTTCTTTCGCCCAGGTCATCACCAATGGCTTACCCGATATAAAAACAACTACCATCGGTTTGCCTGTTGCTTTTACAGCTTTCAATAGTTCCATTTGCTTACCAGGTAACTCTAAAGAAGACAAATCGAATCCTTCACCTGCCGTAGAATAACGTGGTCCACGTCCCAGAAAAGTACTACGCGTACCTACCGCCACAATAGCCAAATCACTTTGTTCTACAATTCTTACTGCATCCGAAATATTCTCCTCCTTCTGGCTCCACCAGTCACAACCATCTGCCTGTTGCAGTTTTACCTTATTCTTCATTACTTCTTTTAAACCCTGGTATAAAGTTACCCCCTCTTTCGTATCCGGAGTAGTCCATGCATAATCTCCGAAGATAGTCTGATTACTATTAGGCCCTATTACAGCAATCGATTTATATTTCGATAAATCAAGTGGTAAGATGTTATTCTTGTTTTCAAGCAAGATAGCACTCTCATCCGCGATCTCTTTTGCCAAAGCGATGTGTTCGGCAGAACGAACGACCTTTTTCACCTGTTTCGGATCACCGAAATAAGGACGGTCAAATAAACCTAAAGCAAACTTCACATACAAAACACGCCGTACAGCCTTATCGATATAGCTTTCATCTATAATGTTCTCTTTCACCTGTTGTTCCAGTGTTTCATAATCAGAATCCACGTCCAGATCAACACCGGCTATCAACGATAGGCGGGCAGCTTCTTCACGGGTAGAGGCAGTATAATGAAAAGTCATCACCCGATCAACGGATCCCCAATCAGAATATACATATCCTTTAAATCCGAGTTCATCGCGCAATACATCGGTCATATAATAAGGAGATGCTGACACAGGAATGCCATCATAGGCACTATAGCAACTCATAATACAAAGCGGATCAGCTTCTTTAATAACGCGTGCAAAAGGATAAAGATGCATACTTCGGAATTCGCGTTCACCACCACTGACAAAGGCACAATTCAGTCCTCCCGTCGGTGTACCGTGTGCTACAAAATGTTTCGGGGTACATGTAATCCGGTGCTTCTGGTATCCCTTCACAAAGCCAATCCCCATTTCAGCAATCAGATAAGGATCCTCGCCATAAGTCTCCTCCACCCTGCCCCAACGCAGTTCTCGGGCAATATCAAATACAGGAGATAAAACCTGATGAATACCCATCGTTGCCGCTTCGGCACCTGCTGCCTCCGTCATGCGCTCTATCAACCCGGGGTTAAACGTGCTTCCTTGTGCAATAGCATGCGGAAACAAGGTAGAATTATTTTGTAAAATACCCTGGATACCTTCTACAGCTGTTAAAATTGGGATACCCAACCGGGTTTTAGTCAGCATATAATTCTGTAACTCGTTATAGATTCGGGCACATTCTTCTGCTGTCCGGCCCATTTCATGGGTACATCCATAACTCTGTCCGCCAAAGACACGTTCTATCTCATCAATCCTGCCAACGGGTTTATTCTGTAGTTGTAATACCTTCTCCTGCAAAGTCATACGCCGTAGTAGGTCTTCCACACGGTTTTCAATGGGGGCATCCGGATTCTTATACAATGGTTTATCATTGGTTCCCCATACAAAACCGGTAGTCCCGATACATACCCCTAAAACTATCAAAAAGCTCTTTTTCTTCATATTATTACTAATGTTCATTTAGATAAGCCAATAGCATCATTCAATGCCTCTTTCTATCGTATTTATTTTATGTATCTTATTCAGAGCAACACTATTTATACGAATATCGGCACTCTTTTCGCCCATACTTGCAACCCATCCCAATTGAACGGTTGTCTCTTCATCCAATGTAAAATTCAATGTTTTTACTCCCGTGGTACGTCCCCAATTAAGATAAGCCAAGGACTGTGCTTCAACCTGATCTACATTTGGTATTTCACTACCAGTAACCACTACCCCATATGGATTCAGGTTATTACCTTTCGAAGTATTCACATTGAATGAGAACTCGTATGTCCCGGCAGGCAGAGTTACTTCCTGCCATATTTTACCATTTTCGATGGCAGCGGCATAATTCATCGTAGATATATTTATAAATGTCTTACCTGCAGAAGCCTCATAAAAAGTACCGGTAGTACCATTATTCTGTGTCAACAGATTAGAGGTATACTTCCAGTCTTTCAGAATTCCACTTTTCTCTGTACTATCGTCACTCCGCATCACAGGGTCAGTGGCATTTTTCAATACGCTGGCCGTCAACGTTTCATCCGCTTCTACATTTGCCTCAATCTCAAAGATATCCACGGCTGTAACATCCGGCAGATAGTAAGTTTTCATCTTAAAGCCACTCATCGACTTGTAGTCTTCCAGAATCGTTTCCTGCTCAGCTTGTTCTACTTCTACCATACGCTCCTGACCATTAACATCCGTATACCAGATACGGACATAAGGTGAATGAGTATCAGCAGTAGCCCATTTTATCGTAGTAGCATTATTTTCACATACCACAGACGAAATGCCTCTATTATACAATGTACTTTCATAAATAGTACCATAAGAAGAGCCAATGAGTGATTCCGGTACAGAAGCATGTCCGTTGTCATCAAAAGTCTGAACAACAAAATTATAAATCCCCTCCTTCAATGGGATATCGTAAGTAAATACCTCCGCTCCTTCTCCACGCTGAATAGGCAAGTCAATTACTTCTTTCCCCATATTATAGGTAATACGAAGCCGGGTAATTTTAGGGTCAATAAGAATACCATAGAATTGTACACGCCCTTTTCCGGAACACATCTGCATACCCTCCGGCTTACCAATATACAGTATCTCCTTTCCATCCGTATACTTCAGATACTCATCCATCTGTGTACAAGAAGAAAAACTGCCAAGAAATAAGAACCAAGCCGCTATTGCCACTATATATTTAAACATCAATTTCATAATTCAAGCATTTATCAATTATTCGTTTCTGATTTATCATCTCCCCAGAAAGTAACCTCAGTAAATACCATATTAGAGTTACCGGTCCAGTTATCAATACATTTGATACGGATATAACGCACACGTGGCGCATCCAACGGAAAATCAGCATTATCACCTTCCTGTGCAGCCAGACGATCATCCTCAGTAAGTTCACTTCCAGGCAAACCGGAAGGCTTCTCATTTTCAATATGAAGTAATTTTATCCAACTATCCCAGCTACCGGATTTATCCAGTTCTGCACATCCCCAGACCTCATACACTTTCGGAGAAACATCGTTATAAAAGTGCTTGTCATCCTGTACAAACTTCAAGTTAAAACGACTCAACTTCGCCAGGACTCCAAGGTCAAAAGTAAACCAGGTAGGGCCGTTATGCTCTTCAATACCTGTATGGGCTCCTGTCTGTCCGTCACCATCGGCAGCTGCCCGTCCATCCCAGATATACTCCATCTTACTTTCATAGAAAGTACATGGAAAATCACCGGGCAGAATCACCTCTTTGAATTTTTTCTTATCAAGTTCGGCTTCGTATATCGGAGTGAGGGTCTCTTTCTTTACCTGTGACTTATTACCCCATTTATCCTGAAAATAAATTTCAAAATCACGGGATATATCCAGATAACCACGCACAGAGAATGTAGCTTTGGGTAGCCCTGTATAGAAAGTTTCTGTATTGACCATCTCATTATCCTCATTCGGAGTAGAAACATAAACTGTTAAGTCTGCTCTTGATGTATTCGCAAACGAAAAGGTCATCCCCCCAAAGTCGGGTTGTACTTCCAGCGTTTCATAAGCCGCCTGTACAGGAGGGGTATCTGCAGAAACCTGTATATTTACCGGTGCAGAATAATTCTCACTACGATCCACGGCATATACATCAAGCGAGTAGGTATCCATATCTCCAAAACCTTCAACCAGCAATGTATTCGTGAAGTAAGAAGCCTTAAATTCATATTTTTTGCCTTCTTTATTTGTATAACTGGCTGCTACATAGAGTAAATCGGGATCTGAAGGCAATGTATATGTAAGAAGTACAGAACCCGGCATCTTGACATAAGTTACATCACGTACCGGTGCAGGTGCCTCGCTATCATTTTCCAAAGGCTTCACAAAGTCGGTCTGACAGCCGGCAAGGGCCATCAACATCCCCAACATAAATATATATATTCTTATTGATTTCATATCTCTTTCTGTTTTTAATCAAATAAACGCTTTATTGCCATCCCGGATTTTGTACCAGATTGGGATTGATCACCAATGATTTTTCTTTAATGGGCCAGAAGTAATCACGTGGTGCCACAAATTGCTGAGTATACATGGCAGTCAGCTGATAATAAGTATCCACCGTTTTACCGCGAGGATTCCATGCCATCAATGTTTTATTATATTCCTTATCAGCTATTTTCCAGCGTCGCACATCCCAAAAGCGTTGTCCTTCAAACATCAGCTCAATGGCACGTTCACGCTGAATAATCTCGCGTAATCCCAACTGAGTTCTAAACTTATTCGACTTACGTGAATGTTGCTCCCAGGACTCTTTCACTCCTAAAAGCCCTGCACGTGCTCTGATTTTATCCACATAGCTAATTGCCAGTGTACGGGCAGCCTCAGAATCCGAAGCTTCATTAACAGCTTCAGCATAAAGTAAATAAAGATCGGCCAAACGGAACTCCGGCCACGGATATTGTTCTGTATTCCATCCGCTTTCGGTATTCACGAATCCCAAGCTCACTAATTTCTTAGCCCAATACCCTGTTTTAGAATAGCCGTAAGCTCCCAAAATACCTTGTGCTTGTCCGGCACGTCCCTTCAGTTGCCAGATATCAGATGAATTCCCGGAAATACAGTTGTTTTGATACCACAAGCATCCGTCAAAACCAATATTTGCATAGTAACGGGGTTCCCGGTCAAAATTGGCACTTACCGTTTCATAATCCGGAATCAAATAAAACTCATTCGCTGTATTATTGGTATTCTTCTTTACCTTCAGACGGTTAGCGTATTCCCATTCTTTATCTTCATCAATAGGTACACCATTTTTTGTATAGTACAATTCCGTAGCGTACATTGTCGGATTTATCTTTTCAGATGCACCGTGCATATTCGACGGATACTTACCCACACGTGACATACAGGACTGCTGTAAACCACCTGTCAGACGACCGGACAGCCCCCAGATCAACTCGTCATTCCACTTTTCTGTCACACACTCACGCAAACTCAACTCACGTTTCAGTTTAGCACTGAATACCAGATTCGTATGTGTTTCATGCAATACAATGTCCGGGCTTATTCCGCCTTCACCCTGCTCACATATTTCAATGGCCTGTTCGCAAGCTTCCTGAGCATCGACCCATTTCTGTACGCTATACTCGCTATTAAACAAATGCTCACCGTCTTTATCCACAAAATCAGCATAATCCGGGTTACCATTAAACAACGGGCTGGCAGCCATTACCAGCAATTTAGCTTTCAGCATCAAAGCTACCGGGCGAGTAATACGTCCCAGTTCTGTTGCCTGATCATCTATCTTCACAGGTAAATCTGTTTTTGCCTCATCAAGCAAATCAGAGATATAAGAGACTACTTTATCAACCGGGGCACGTTTCAGCCGTACTTCTTCCGGAGTAGCAGAGATTGGCAGATTTTCATCTGCTATCACAATCGGACCATACATACGCAACAGTAAATAATGGTAATAGGCTTTCAGGAACTTCACTTCTGCCAGCCATCTCTTCCTCATCGAAGGGGCAAGATCGCCTACATAATCCGTATCAGACACATAAGTCAGAAATGTATTACAATCACGAAGCCCTTCATACAGACTATGAGCCGCACCATTACCTCCATCCCAATAATTAAGATAAGGATCATTCACATTCTGATATCCCAACCCGATACGCCAGGTAGCATAGTCATCGCCACTCTGAATAGGATAGAAAGTAGCTAATTCATCACCACCCATCAAACCAACATTTGCCCGTTCACTATGATACTCCGGAATATAAGAATAGCAGGTAAACAGATACTTCTCGGCTTCATTACGGTTACTGAAAGAGTGTTCAATAGTACCTACATTATCGGGCACAACATCCAGATAATCGCCACAAGCACTCAACATCCACATTCCACTGGCACACAAAGAGATACAAGCCAGGTTTCTTAGTTTATTTTTCAAATTATATTTCATAGCTTTTCGTCTCCTCTATTTAAAAAGTTAATTGGACACCCAGGTTAATAACCCGCTGAATAGGATAACCTAATCCGTTACCTCCCATTTCAATATCCCACATATGGAATCCGCTGAGCACAAACAGGTTATTACCACTACAATAAATACGGGCAGAATTTATATAAGCCTTCTTTGTCAATGTTTCCGGGAAGGTATATCCAACTTCCAGCGTCTTCATACGCAGAAAAGCTCCGTTACGCATAAACCAGGTACTCTTTTGAATATTATTCTCCATACGAGTACTGCTCAGACGTGGCCACAAAGCGTAGATATTACGATTGGTTTCTGTCCAGTGATTATCAGCATAAGCCTTTAGCAAAGGAATGTCTTTCCACATTGATACATTATCCCAGTTAGTGTCTTCATATACATGTACAAACGGAGAAGTGTTTTTAGCATCCAACCAGAAAGTAGAACGGGCAGATCCCTGGAAGAAAGCCGAAACATCAAAACGTGCACTACCAAAAGAGAAGCCAAAACCATAAATAATTTCCGGAACTGTCGGGAAACCAATAGGTACCTGGTCAAGTTCAGTAATCTGCCCATCACCATTTACATCACGATATTTTATATCACCGGCCCCATATTCGCCAAATGTCTGCTTCGGAGAGTTAGCCACATCGGCCTCATCGATAAACAGGCGTTCTGCAATATAACCATATTCCTGTTTCAGCGACTGCCCTACGTGGAGTTTATACTTTTCGTTATATTCCGGTTCTTCATATTTCAGGAACTCACTATGAGCATACGTAAAATTACCATGTAATTGTAACCACATCCCCTTCCGGAACACTTTGTTATAATCTACAGATAAATCCAGACCTCTCGCTTTCGCCTCACCCACATTAGCACGTACCTTTGCCGAAAGTCCCATAGTAGAAGGAATAGACTCACGGTCCATCAGGATATTGGTACGATGTTCGGTAAAATAATCCACCTGCACATTCAGACCGTCAAACAACGACAATTCAAGACCATAATTAGACTTATAAGCCTTTTCCCAGGTAATATCCCGGTTATCATAACGCCTTACTGTTACTCCGTTCTTTGTATAATTAAAGTCCGTACCAAAACCATAACTCTTACCACTATCATTTGCATCTACCTCAGACAGATAGAAGAAACGGTCATCTTCGTCACCAATAGCATCATTTCCTACCAAACCATACGTATATTTCAATTTAAACTTAGGGAGCACCTTCTTCAACGGTTCCCAGAATTTTTCATTGGAAATATCATAACCTATACCGATAGCAGGAAAAAAGCCATAGCGCTCGGAACGATAAAAACGTTCGGAACCATTATAACCGAAGTTAAATTCAGCCATATACCGATTATTAAAAGCATAGGTAAAACGACCGGACAATCCCTGATTACGATAGGGCAAAGACTTTTGCAGATTATCTTTTTGTGAATCGTCTTTAATGTTCGATACTCTTTTTTCACGACGCTGATATACCAGCAAACCGCTTACATCATGGTTCCCAAAAGAACGGTTATAAGACATCGCAGCCTCCATATATACAGTAGACTGTACATCTGTCCAAGAACCGGTAGACTCCAGGTATTCCGTCGGATTTGAATCCTCATTCAATTGCATAATAGAATATGAGCCACCTTTGTCATAAGAACTTACATTATAGAAATAAGGACTCGATGCACGACCTACTTCAAAATAAGCATAACGGGACGTATTGAATAAACCACGTACATTCAATCCCTTCGTGATAAATGACAAATCCTGCTTCAATTCAAATTGTGCATCCATTGTCGACTTAGAATAATCCTTATATCCTTTGGTCAATTCCGCATAAGGATTCGTATATTCCACATTATTATTATACAGTGCGTTACCATACAGCACATGTTTTGCAGAAGGAAGATCGGAAGTAGGATAATAGGCCGGGAACAATACCGGATTGGAAACCATAATCTTCTTATACATCGTATCTCCTCCATCAAGCGGTCCGGTATAATCATCAAATGTACCTGCCAACCGGACAATTGCTTCGGTCGTTTTCGTCAGATTAATATTTACATTCGATCTCAGCTGGTAAGTGCTCAGATCAATGTTATTTTTATAACCGGCATACTTATCATTCTTCAGATTACCATTATCTTTCGAAAAAGTGGCAGCAATATAATAACGAGCCACTTTACCACCACCGCTCACACTCAGGTTAGCGCGCTGGTTTGCTACCAACGGATTGGTCATCAGTTTGCGCCAGTCATTAGCCGGATACAGATACGGATTCTTACCGGCTATTGTATTGGCTATTTTCTCACGTGAATATGCCAAAGGAGCCAACGGATTGCGTGTTGTTACCGCCTCATTCGCCATTTGCATATAAGTGATCGGATCTGCCAGCTCTATATTCGATGTATTGGAAGAGAAGGAATTCTCTACACGCAGACTGACCTTAGCCGGCCCCTCCTTACCTTCTTTTGTCTGTACCTGAATGACGCCATTGGCACCACGTGCACCATATAACGCCGTAGCCGTAGCATCTTTCAGGATAGAGAAGGCAGCTATATCATCCGGTTGCAAACGTGCCAGTTCAGTAGAAGTAGTTTCAATACCATCAATCAAAATCAACGGATCTTTCTTATAGCCGAAAGTTGTCACACCACGGATAAAAAAGTCAGCATTATCCTGCCCCGGTTCACCACTGCGCTGATAAGCTATCAAACCGGACATACGCCCCGCCAATGCAGTAGTAAGGTTACTGGAAGGTACCTTTAAAGCCGCAGGTTTTACCGTCTGGATAGAACTAACCATACTCTCTTTTTTCTGCGTACCAAATGCTACCACTACTACTTCATCAATACTGACAGCATCTTCTTTCATTTCCACATCAATACGTTTCTGATTTCTCACTACAATTTCCTGAGTCTGCATTCCTAAGAAAGAAAATACCAATGTAGATCCGGCTGGCACATTAGACAGTGTATATTCACCATCCAGGTCAGTAGTTACTCCGTTGGTCGTACCCTTTACTACTACGGTTACAGCAGGTAGCGGTTCACCCAATTCATCTTTAACTACCCCCTTTACCACTCTGTTATCGAGTACTTCCGCATAACCCGATACACTACAGGAAAACAGCAACAAGGCCAAAATGAACTTAAATACTTTCCGGAAAGAAAGCTTCTCAAACATGTGTTTTTCCATACATAATTATTTTAAATCATCACTTAATTTCATTACAAGATTATACACTCATAAGAATAATGTTTATCATATGCAAAGGAAGCTTAAAAAAGGACAGTAATCAATAGACAAAAACATCATGGATATGGAGAATCTTACCCAAAGGAAAAGCCAGTCAGCCTCTCCCCCTTGCAGCATGAATTTATCCTCCGGAGATTTTGTACAAAAGTCATTAAAACAAGGAATAAACAAACATTTTACACGAATATCGTTTGTTTTAATAACAAGAACTTTTAGAATTCTGCTACAACCAGAAGAAAAACTGCATAAAAAGCCGCAATAACATGCAACAGAAACTGCATATTATCACTTTATCCGGATATAAATGCATTTATTCCGGCACATTAATTACAATTTCATTACTTCAAACACTCCGAGACTCTACGAGGAACGATGCGAATGTCGTAGAGAAACGATAAGAGTGTCGTAGAGAAACATCTGAATCTCTACCGGACGACCTATTTTTCCGCTGGTTGCCCCCCGAAACAGAGCTATCCAAAAATAGAATAATGAGCAAGATAGATAATATTTGGGAACAAACTGCATAGTAAATACAAAACAAGGGTACAAAATAAATCCAATCAGCATCAAACCCTAACAATCCGAAAAATCCAACTCCCAAATAAAGACAATTCCGGACACCTTTGCCACCGTTCTCCACAAACAAGCAAATTCTCGAAGCTCAGGAATATCACTTTGACAGTCTGACATTTTGATACATACACCACATTTATATTACGTCGGTTCATTAGCACATCTGTGATGAATCAAATCCATGTCGGTCAACTAAAATCTTAGGAGGAGTCAGTCACTATTACAACTATTTTTTGGTAAGTTTGGAATAAATTTCTTATCGCCTTATTACAAAAGTTTTGGGAGAGGTGACCGATTTTGAGATAATGAGTTGACAACCGCTCTTATTACTACATTTTACCTTGGCTTGCTTTCAAAGTAACTCGAAAATAAAGAAATGCATTTCCTTTATTTATATATACAGCATAATTCTGCACAAAACATCTAAATTAATTGGGAGAAAGTATATTTAGACTAAAAATTTTTGAATACCAGCCTCCTTCATTATCTTTGTAACTTCTGATAATATACAATTATCAGAAGTTAAAAACGGTGATTATGGATAAGAAAACATTAACTGAAGAAGATATAAAGTTGCGTTTCATTACTCCGTCTATTACAAATGCCGGATGGACAAACAAGTTGATACGTATGGAATATTATTTTACCGATGGTAGAGTAATATTTCAAGGGAATGTTCATGCCCGCCAAAAAGGGAAAAAAGCCGACTATTTATTACATAGTTCGCCCAATCACCCCATAGCCATTGTTGAGGCAAAAGACAACACTAAGCCGTTAGGTGGAGGTATGCAGCAAGCTATGGAATATGCACAAATCCTTGATATTCCATTCGCCTATAGTTCTAATGGCGACGGTTTCTTAGAACATGACTTTCTTACTGGCAAAGAGCGAGAACTGACACTAGAAGATTTTCCATCACCTGAAAGCCTTTACAAACGTCTTGTTGAATTCAAAGGTTTCACCCCCAAAGAATTAATTACTATCTCGCAGCCTTTCTATTCAAGTCCATATACTTATGAGCCACGATATTATCAGCGTATCGCCATCAATCGTACAGTTGAAGCTATAGCAAAAGGACAAAATCGAGTACTGATTGTCATGGCAACCGGTACAGGTAAAACCATCACTGCCTTCCAAATCATTCATCGGTTACGTACTTCTGGTCTGAAGAAAAAAATACTATATTTGGCAGACAGAAATATTCTTATAGACCAAACTATGGTACAAGACTTTAAGCCATTTAAAAAAGTGATGACTAAGATGCAAAATGCTAAAATAGATTCGGCTTTTGAAGTTTACATGGCTTTGTACCATCAATTGATATCAAATGACGAGAATAAAGAAGATCCATTTAAGCAAGTACAATCTTCATTCTTCGATCTTATCATTGTGGACGAGTGTCACCGAGGCAGTGCAAAAGACGATTCTGCGTGGCGAAAAGTACTGGAATACTTCTCTTCCGCAACCCAAATTGGACTTACAGCAACTCCAAAGGCCGAAGATGGAGCGAATAATCTGGACTATTTTGGCGAACCTATATACATCTACTCATTATTACAAGGCATTCAAGATGGATTCCTTGCCCCTTATCGAGTTACCAACAGCTATATCAATATAGATATGCAAGGATATATGCCTGAAAAGGACGAAATGGACTTGCATAATCGATTAATAGAACAAAAATTCTATCAACGCAAAGATATTGGTAGAAATATCGCATTTGTAAAACGCCGGGAAGTCGTAGCGTATCGTATTACCAAAATGTTAAAACAAATCGGGCGCATGACAAAAACTATTGTTTTCTGTTCGGATATAGATGAAGCAGAAGTCATGCGTTCTTTGTTAGTGACAATGAATGCCGATCTTTGTCACAAGGATTCCCGTTATGTGATGCGTATAACAGGGGATGATAATGTGGGTAAAAAACAGTTGGATAACTTTATTGACGTTGACCAGCCTTACCCTACAATAGTTACCACTTCCGAATTGTTGGCAACAGGTGTAGACTGTAAAACCTGTGGTCTGATAGTTCTTGATAAAGAAATTGGTAGTATGACAGAGTTCAAACAGATTATTGGCCGTGGAACCAGATTACGTACAGATAAAGGTAAATGGCACTTAGAAATACTTGATTTTCGCAATGCCACAGCTAAATTCAAGGATCCGGCTTTTGATGGTGACCCTGAACCGCCCGTTACTCACCCAAAGCCTTATTCACCAGTGAGCACTCCTCCCAAAGTTGTACATGAACCACCTGTAGAATACAAAAAGGTTGAGAAATATTTAGTCAATGGTGAGGAAATCTGTATATCAACAGAAATCGTCTCCTTTTTAGGAGAAGACGGTAAAACCATGCGGACTGAAAGCATTACTGATTTCACGAAGAAACAAATACGCAAACGATATGCAACTCTTCATGATTTTATAAAGAATTGGACAGAAGCGGAACGTAAAAAGGCTATAGTAGAAGAACTACAAGATTACCATGTATTGGTAGATGCCGTCCGTGCGAAGAATCCGGCATTAGCCGAAGCTGATATCTTCGATATAATTTGTCATATAGCTTATGATCAAACTCCATTAACAAGGCGAGAACGTGCTAATAACGTGAAGAAGCGCAATTATTTTGCCAAATACGAAGGTAAAGCCCGTAAGGTACTGGAAGCTTTGCTCGAAAAATATGCAAACAATGGTATTCTTGATATTGAAGATGAAGATATCTTGGATAATGCTCCTTTCAACAAAATTGGTACACCGCCAAAGATAGTCAAACTATTTGGTGGCTTGTCTAATTTTGAAAAGGCTCTAAAAGAACTGGAAACAGAAATTTATAACGTAGCATAAAATAAAAATAAATATGGCTGTAAATAATATAGTAAAACGTCTACAGAATATCATGCGCCAAGATGCGGGTATCAATGGTGATGCTCAACGGATAGAACAAATGGTATGGATGTTTTTCTTAAAAGTATATGACACTCAAGAAGAAACATGGGAGTACAAGGCAAAGAAAGAGAAGCAAACATTTGAGTCCATAATACCCGATAAATTAAGATGGAGGAACTGGGCGGTTGATGAGAAAGACGGAAACGCCTTGACAGGAGAATCTTTACTGTTTTTCATTAACAACGAATTATTCCCAACATTAAAAGGATTGGATATTACACACGAAACGCCACGCTCAAAAGCTATTGTAAAAGAAGTTTTTGAAGACCTGAATCAATACATGAAAAATGGCGTACTGCTTCGCCAAGTTATAAACATCATCAATGAAATAGAATTTGATGATGCTGAAGACCGCCACATGTTTGGTGATATCTATGAAGGGATTTTGAAAGATTTGCAATCTGCCGGAAATGCCGGAGAGTTTTATACTCCACGGGCACTGACCGATTTCATCATTCAACAACTTAATCCACAATTGGGAGAAATTGTTGGAGACTTCACATCTGGTACAGGTGGCTTCCTTACTTCTGCACTCAATTATTTAGCTCCGCAGATACAGACTACAAATGATGGGCGTTTGTTTCAGCAGTCCATTTTGGGACAAGAATGGAAACCATTACCTTATCTGCTTTCTATTACCAACCTGCTACTCCACAACATTGAAGCTCCTAACATACGGCATTGTGATTCTTTGGGTATAAAAATGTCAGACTTTAAAGAGTGTGACAAAGTAAATGTCATAGCCATGAATCCTCCTTACGGAGGTAGTACAGATATTGCAGCTAAGAGTAATTTTCCAATGGAGTTCCGAAGTAGCGAAACCTCCGACCTTTTTATGGTTTTGATTATGTATCGCCTAAAAGCGGATGGCCGTGCGGCTGTCATTGTACCTGATGGTTTCCTTTTTGGAGTAGATGGTGCTAAGCTTGCCATTAAGGCCAAAATGCTACGGGATTTTAATCTGCATACCATCATCCGTTTACCGGGAAGCATTTTTTCACCTTATACTTCCATCGCAACCAATGTGTTGTTCTTCAATAATGAAAAAGCAGAGGACAGTACTGACAACTACAAGACTAAAGAAACATGGTTCTATCGAATGGATATGCCGGAAGGATATAAACACTTCTCTAAAACTAAGCCAATGAGATTAGAGCATTGTCAACCTATCATGAAATGGTGGAACGATAGGAAAGAGATAATCACTGAAGACGGAAACGAAAAATCACGCTGTTTTACAGTGGAGGAGTTAATGGCATTGGATTGTAATTTCGATCAATGTAAGTTTCCGAAAGAAGAGGAAGAAATTCTTCCTCCAGCAGAATTGCTTGCTGACTATTTCAAAAAGCGTGCAGCTCTTGACCATGAGATAGACAAGACATTGTCCGAAATACAGAAGATTTTGGGTATAGAAATTAAGTTAGACTGATTTAGTACATGTTGAGTATCAATTTAATGGATAAATTATGAAAGATTTGACAGTCTCCGATATCGAGCGCCAGAATGTGCTGAACAATCGTTTTGCAGTTGATAGGATACAAAAACACCTTGATATAACGGGAATGCTATTTGATGGAGAGTATCGATTTACAAAAAAAATGGTTGCCGATTTCTATGAAGTAGATACGTCTACCATAGACCGTTATCTTTCGTTGAATAGTGATGAGCTAAAACATAATGGATATGTTTTATGTAAGGGTAAGTCACTGAAAGAGTTTAAATTGCACTTTGCTCACCTTATAAAAGAGGCGAGCAAAACCACTCAACTCGGTTTGTTCAGTTTCCGGGCATTTTTAAACATCGGCATGTTGTTAACGGAAAGTGAAAAAGCAAAAGCTGTACGTAGTATGATTTTAGATTTGGTAATAGCTACCATCAATGAAAAGACAGGTGGGGGAACAAAATTCATCAATCGTAGGGATGTACATTACATACCTGCTGCAATCACTGAAGAAAACTATCGCAAAAATCTTACTTCTGCAATCAATCAATGCGTAAACGGGCATCAAACCTATAAGTATGCACAAGTTACAGACCTTATTTACAAAGCAGTGTTCAAAGAGAACGCAAAAGAATATCGTGAAGTACTCAATTTAAATGCCAAGGACAATGTGCGCCATACGCTTTATGCAGAAGTATTACTTGTAATATCCTCTTTTGAAAATGGTGTGGGAGCTGTCATTCAGGAACAGTATAAGGCAAAACATAACGTTAAATTAACCATGGAAGAAGTCGAAGATATTGTCAATGAACTTGCTGAGCATCCTATGCAAAAGCCATATTTAAATGATGCACGAACAAAGATGGCTTCAAGAGATTATAGTTTCCGTGATGCTTATCATGGGAATATTGCTAATTATCTGAAAGCTGTAACACCCGAAGAGTTCGAACGTTTTATAGGCGACCAATCTATTGATTTTGACCACATTTTGGAAGAAAATAAAGATGTGCTTAAACGGTTAAAACAAGCAGAGGATGAGTGATGAAATAAAATACATCAATTATGATGAAACGTTGAATATTTATCATCGCATGATAGATGCCAGTGATGGTGGTTTTGAGGGTGTGCGTGATGAAGGTGGCATCCTTGCCACCTTTGATTTCATGCAAAATGATTTGTATTATCCATCTTTTGCGGATAAATTGTCGTACCTTGTTTTCAAGTTCTGCTCCGGTCATTATTTCAACGATGGGAACAAGCGCATTGCTCTTACTCTTGGAGCTTATTTCTTACATAAAAATGCCTATTACTGGCAGGCGTGTGTTTTCATGCGACAATTAGAGTCTATTGTTTATCACGTTGCTGCTTCCAATATAGATCAGGAATTATTGTTACGTATCGTGAATTGCTTCATGAACGGGCAAGATTATGATGAAGAATTGAAGATAGATATTGCTAATGCCATGAGTAAAGGAGAACTTGGAATAAAAGAAGAGGATTACGAATTATGAATGGGAAACAATTAAAAAACAGCATACTCCAATGGGCAATACAAGGCAAACTTGTACCTCAAGACCCAAATGACGAGCCAGCTTTCTTTCTGCTTGAAAAGATTCGAGCAGAAAAAGAACGTCTTGTGAAAGAGAAAAAAATCAAAAAAGATAAAAACGAATCTATTATCTTTCGTGGTGACGACAATTCCTATTATGAGAAGTTTCTTGCCACGGGGGAGGTAAAGTGTATTGATGAGGAGATTCCGTTTGAGATTCCGAAGGGGTGGGAATGG
>ERZ894240.1243-NODE-1243-length-16674-cov-6.530598_pt1 | contig 16674 bp, 16 predicted proteins | sample MGYA00380298_ERZ894240 | MGnify/ENA primary metagenome ERZ894240 (study PRJEB32331, sample SAMN06328419) | human gut metagenome | biome: human gut microbiome; feature: stool | host: Homo sapiens | collected 2014-06-27 ...
CTCTAAATATAATTTCTGATATATTTGAAGCTACAGTGACCTCTGGTACAATTTCCCATCCATTTTCTAATGCATTCAATACTGCATCATCAGTGTAATGAAGTTCGTCCCATCCTGCACAACCAGTAATATTAAAAGTTGCATTGCTTACTTTTAATACATTATTAAGAGTATAATGAATAGATCCAACACATAACTTTGGACTATCAACAAAAGATACATCAACACCCAAATTTTTAATATTACAGTTTACTAAACCAGAACAACCTGTAAATGAGCCGTTTAAAGATGTAAGACTGTGGCTATACAGATTTATTGTATTTATTTTATTATTACCGCTAAAACTAATATTAGTCAAAGAAGGTAATTTAGCTTGAAAAGAATCTACATTAGAAAAAGCTCCCTGTTGTATATTGGTGATTTCACCAATATTTTTAGGAGTTATTCTTATAAGCGCATTAGGATAAGGTGTATTATATACTAATGCATTATCATGAGCAGAATCCAATGGATATATATCTTTGATATTATTTGTAATTCCATATGTTTCTATAGTATAACATGGATTGTCAGATGGTTGATTTGTTATAATTTTGGTAAAATCAATTGCCCCATGTTGTTTGTCCATTACAAGATAAATTGATCCAGAAATCATCTCATCTTCTGTAATAGACACTTGTACTTTTTTACGATCTTTGTTGTATATTACTGAATTGATTATCATACATAACCTCCTCTAAAACATATTATTTAATTGTTGTGAAGATAAGATTTATCCCAGTAGCCTTTTTAGCTACTGGGATTTAAATAGTTTATTTCCAATCTATTATACTATCAACAACCATTGTACCAACCTGTACTTCCGCAGAATCCTTACCTATAAAAGTTTCCCCTTCAGCTACATACTTTGGTTCTGCAGTAAGACCTTCTATAATAGCAATCAGTTCAGGTACAACTACCCAACCCTTTGAGATTACATTCTTACCAGCTTCGCTTGTTGCATATATCTTACTATATCCAGCACAACCAGTGATATTAATATTTGACTGATTTGTGACTGTTTGTACATTAAGGAATATGTACTCTATAGATTCTTTATTAAGATTTGGACAATCACTAAAATCTATAGTTACCATCAGTTGCCCAAGTTTACATGTAGTTAATGCAGAGCATCCCTTAAATGTATTATCTAAAGCAGTACAATTTGGAATTTGTATTTGTGGTACTACTGTCAAGGCAGTGCAATTTTCAAACATATTATTCATACTAGTTACCCTAGAAAGATCTAACATAGGTATTGTTTCTAGTTTTGTACAATTTATAAACATTTTATCCATAATCCTTACATCGGAAGTGTCTAATTGTGGTATTGTAGTAAGGCTAGAGCACTCTCCAAACATTACATACATACTAGAGACATTATGGGTATCCAGTAATGGTATATTTTGCAATGCTGTGCAACCATTAAACATGGATTGCATACTACCTACATTAGATGTATCTAATTGTGGTATTGTTACTAGTGCAGCACAACCGTTAAACATGTTATCCATACTAGTAACATTCATTGTATTTAGTTGGGATATAGTTGCCAACAGAGAGCACCCGCTGAACATGAAATTCATACTTGTTACTTTTGATGTGTCAAATGCTGGTATTGTTGTTAAACTTTCGCAACCGGTAAACATGTTATCCATATTTGTCACGTTAGAAGTATCAAATAATGGAACAGATTTTAATGATGCACATCTACTAAAGGTTGATACCATACTTGTTACATTAGTTGTATCAAATAATGATATGGATTGCAGTGATGTGCAACCACTAAATGTGCCTAATAAACTTTGCACATTATTTGTACTGTTATAATCCAACCGTATTGTTTTAAGATCTGCACATTCATAGAACTTATATTCCATATTTTCAATACTTGTTTCACCAATAATTACAAATGATTTAAGAGTAACTGCATGTGTATTTGTAATCTGCGTTGCTCTGGATTGAGATCTATCTGCGAAAATATCGATAAGATTAATACAATTCTTAATCTCTATTCCAGTAACACCAGCATTAGGATATGTCATGTGAATTATATTTCCCCGTACAGTTAATTCTATATCATTTGTAATGGCACCGTTTACAACTACATTATATTGATTTATTATGCTACCTTCCGCACTTTGAGTGGAAACTGTATTAACTTCAAGCATACCAGACGAAGACTCAAATTCAAGTGCATTTAAACTCTCTACATTAAAAGTTAAATTTCTTAAACTTGTTGTAAACTTTACATACTGATCGAGCGTTGATTCTCCAATAAGTTTAAGACTTATATCTATCTCTCCTAATGACTCATCTTTAGACATATATATATCATAAAGTTCGGTCCTATTTTCTGGAGTCAATACATACAATCTCTTCACAACTTCAAATTCAAGAGGAGTCCCATCAAGTCTATAAAATTCTGGATTAAGCCTTACTGGTACATAGAAACATACTTTATATCCCTCAAGAGCATTAACTTTCACAGTATCTTCTCCAGATAACATATTTTGTCCGATAAGAATATAATTCTTATCTTGCTCATCTTTTTGTTTAATAACTCCATAAAAGATATATTTATTTACATCTACATCATCTTTTTCATCAACAGTCTCAGCATCTAGCACTACATAGTACCAATGGTTTTTTTCTCTATCCTTTATTGGTGGCAGTGTAGCTTCGGTAACGATATGTACTACCATAGAACCATCTTGAATAGATGATATTTGATCCCTAAGAGCACCGGTAATAGATATAAGTTTTCCATCTCTAATAATATAAATATCATTATTCAAATAGTCCATTAATAGCTCTTTATCTTTAGCTCTCGCTGCATGTTCATACGAATCCAATACTATTGGTATCCGTGCAGTTTGTCGTTTATTATCTTCATAAAGATCAGACATTTGTAAATCTCCTTTCTATATTACTAAAAGTATTTACTAATAAGTTAACCAAATAAAGGGGGATAGGAGAAAACTCCTATCCCGTCCATTAATTTATTCCTGATTATTTTCTCCGTTTGGATCCTCTTCTGATTCAGATGGCTTGTATATATGTATAACCCCTCTTTCATCAGTAAAGAAGTGTAAATCATCACTATATACGACAGCACCAGATTCATCAAATACATAAGGCTCACCATTTACAAGAAATACCTGATCTTTAATCATAACTCCAGATATAGGAGTAAGATAATACCATTTATCATTATCAAGAACCCACCCAGTTTTCATATCACCATTGATTGGGTCCATGTAATACCAGTTGTTATTGTAATTTAACCAGCCAGTTGCAATGTACCCATCTTCTTTAAAGTAATATGACAACCCTCCGATTTCTCTCCATTCAGACTTGGGATATTTGCCGTTACCCTCATTATACCACCAACCGGTATTATCTTTAATCCATCCAATTACTTCATCTGGTTTATCCACATGAACCTCACCAACAATAGCTTTAGCAATAGCATATGCAATGGCTTCAGGTCCAACCTCGGTATATTTTTCAGCATCTATGGCAGAGTCTACGAAGCAAGTCTCAACAAGCATTCCACGCATTTTTGTCTTTCTTAATACTGCCAGATTAGAACCATCGTGGATACCAGATCCTCCACCCCATACTCTAAATCCCAATGCATTGATATTTCTATAGCAGTTTACAGCCTCTTCATACTGCCTAGCACCATATGTATATACTCCAGTACCGCTTGCATTATGATTAGCACTCGCATTGAAATGGATAGATACAAAGAAATCTACATTATTGTCATTTGCAATTCTTACAGTTTCGTTAAGATATGCTGACTGTGTATTTGCTTTATCGACAGTACAATTTATAACTGTATGACCAGCTCTTTGGAGAATAGGGATAAGATATGCGGCTACATCTCTGTTGCAATTTCCCTCTACAAGAATACCAACAGCACCTGATCCTGGACCTGTAATTGTGTGACCTGCATTAACACCAATTTTCATTATAATCCTCCTTTACATAAAACCATAATTTGCTTCTAATTTATTATAAAAAATCGAGCCCAACGTATTGGGTACAATTAATTTAATACTATTCTCATGAAAAAGAATTTCATATTTATAATCAAAAGTCCTGTATAAATCCCCAAGTGCAGACTTTTCAATATTATCTTTTGCTATTTCTAAATCTTTAGTTACACACGTAAGCTTATCAGTAATAATTGAAAAAGCTTGTGGATTTAAGCTGCTAAAATTAGCAATAACATTGTTATGAATTTGCTGCAATGCCTGCTGCTTATAGAAAAGATCTTTAATCTTTTCACAATCCTCTTTATTAATTGCTTTCTTATAAAATACCTTTTGCATCTTTGATAATCTCCTTTTAAATTAATTATATTTTGCTACATACAAACAGAGTCCATCTATCTATATGCATTGAATCTTCTATCTGTAATCCATTGCTAGATATAAGTTCCATTATTTCACTTATTTTTGTAATGTAAAATCCTGTTAATAAAAGTTTAGTATTGCTATGAACCTTAGAAACAATTTGCTTAAATGTTTCTTTTGTCAATGGTATATTGGAGGTTATGATATCAAAATCAATATCATCACTAATTTTATCCAGTGATATTGCTGTTCTCCACATTGGATTATTAGCGTCCAAACCATTTAATTTCATATTTGAAATGGTATCGCTTAATGCTATTGTACTCTGATCGCAAAATATCGAATCTTTCACATTGGCAACTTTGCCCAAATATACAGAAGAAATACCAGAGCCCGAACCTATATCAAGAGAATGATTAATCTCTTTTCCAGATGCATATTTACGTATACCCCATAATAGTAACTGGCTGGTAGGATGTTTACCATCGCCATTAACACATGGAGTTTTTAATGTGATGGATATATCGGTCTGTTTGTATCCATCTAAATTGGATGGATTTATTGTTTCAGAATCATGAGATTTAGGGCATATCCATATATCTCCAAGAACTTTATAAGGTTCAAAATACCCTAAATCATTATTGATTTTATCTTTTTCCGATTCTGTGATATCGTCAACAACTATTTCATATTCAGCTTCATATCCAACCTTACTAACAAAGTATGCATTAAGCTCTTTCATATACTGATCAAGTTGTTCTGTTATTGCATCTATATCTTCCCCATATTCTGTATAGAAATAGAATCTGCTAAAAGCAGAATCTATATATAGTTTATTTACCCCTAACTCTTTAAACATTCCAAACATTACATCTCCAGTAATATTTGTAGGAAAGTTGTATACATATAATGAAACGTTTTTTCCATCCATTTTATTTCTCCCCTTTAAATGACATTCCAAAATATACAGTAATAGTAATTTCTCCACTATCTTGTATAGATTTTCTCATCATCTTATATGTATTATATGTAGAATAATTCGTTTCATCTTCAATTTCTTTTCCATCATCTGATACGAATTTAATGTAATTTACAGATGGGGAAAATATTGCTCTAAGATCTTTACAATTTCTATTTTTACCATCTATAAGAATTTCCATATAGTCTTCTTTATCGCCCCATGGAGCATATGAATCTGATGATATATTTACTGATATTATACCATCTATTATGTTTGTATCTGCAATCATTTTCATTATGCAAATAACCTCCTTCTATCTGAATGAGATATTTTTATAAGCATATCATATTCTTCTTTGCTTATTATATTGATTGCCCAATCATATGGACATCTTAATTCTGGTCTATAGAATAGCATTAAACCACTTTCATCTTTTTCACATATTCTCTCTGCAAGTTTGCTTAGATAATATGTATTAGCCAGGGATTCTGCCATATACAATTGACAACTGTATGTAGTACGTTTCATGGTGGTCCCACATTTATAATGGCTATATGCAATACACCACCCACAAGTATTTGATATCGGACAATAATAGCATTTATCATCAGATACATTTCTTCTATTGGTACATCCCATACAGTTTATATTATGTTTATGATCTTCGGTAGCCCCAATTCCATCATCCACGTTTCCAATTATTAATGGCTCTACATCATCTGGGAGAGATGATTCTGCAAACCTTATACAATTAAATATATTACCTTCTGTATCCATTGCAAATAATTGCATGTCATTACCACAACCGCACCAATTTAATTCGCTTTTTGCTTCAGAATACAGACCTTCTGTAAATTGATTTAATTTAATTGTAGTATACAATTTATTATCAATGATATAATTAGCAAGCTTTTTTAATTCTTGGTAATATATCTGCGCATGTTTAGTTTTCCACCCCTCCTCATATACAGGACGCATATGAATAATCGTAAATCCTAATTTTATAAGATTTACAACAGCATCATATATACAACTTACATTATCTGGAGATATAGTAAGTTTAGTATTAGAGTCGTGATCATAATGTTCTCTATGATATAATGTAGCTTTTACTGCCATATCATATGAACCAGAACCATCTGGAAATACTCTACAAGAATCATGTAATTCTTTATTACCATCTACACTAAAAGTAAGCTTCAAATGCTCCTTGTATTTGTTTATAAATGATTGTACTTTGGAAGTAAAGTATAATGTACCATTTGTGGCGGCCCCAAATCTATAGTTATCTTTCCATGGGTGATCAAGCAAATACAATTGTTTTTCAAAGTATTCACATATTTGGTCCATTAGATCAACTTCAAGGAAAGGTTCCCCTCCAACAAAATCTAACAAAATTCCATTGTTGGAGCTATTGATATATGGATCAGTCTCTGGTTTACATGTCAAAAGATAATCTATTAACTTTTTAGCAGTCTCAAATTTTAATACTTTTACCCCTTTATTGATTTGAAAACAATATGAACAACATAAATTACATCTATCAGTAAGCTGTATTGTAAACGCCTTGATTGTTGTATCAGAGTAAAAATCTGTACCAAATCTATCTCTATAAGCATTTTTATATATTTCATTTTCTACAGATTTATTTAATATCCTGAACTCTATATCATTGATATCTATAACTGTACAGTTATTCATATTGTTTTCCATATCTTTATACTCTCACTTTCCGTCTATCCATATGAGATAATTTAACAAGCATATTATACTCATTATTGTCTATTATTTTTATAGCCCAATCATACGGACAATTTACTGATATTCTGGATGCAATGTATGAGGGGTCTTCCTTAGCTTTAATCTCTGCATATCTATTATAATAATATGAATTTGCAAGAGATTCTGCAGCGTGCATATCGCAAATGAATGTAGCACGTTTATTTGGAGTGCCAAAACACTGATAGTTATATGCAGAGCACCATGCACATCCTCTTCCTATAGGACAATAGAAACACTTATCTGTAGATTGAGAACGACGAGTTATACACTGCATACAATTAATGTTTTGTTTATAAGCTTCATTAGAACCTATACCGGTATCTACATCTCCAATGCATAATGGTTCTGGTCCCCCATCTCCCAGAGATGATTCCATATATCTCACACAATTGAATATTTTTCCATCTGGATCAAGCGCCAACATTTTTCCATCTCCACCACACCAGTTATTGTTATCTTCCTCATTGAGCATTATATATGAAGATGGGTCAAACTGCTTAAGTTTAATCTTATTAAACAAATTATTATCAATCAGATAATCTGCAACCTTTTTTAATTGATAATAATATATTTTAGCTAATTCTGGAGTCCATCCTTCCTCAAATACACAGTTAGCATGGATTACTTTATATCCTAAATCTATAAGATTAACTATAGCATCATAAAAATAATCTACATTTCCTGGTGCTATTGTAAGCTTTGTATTTGTGATCCCCCCAGCATTATATTTATCCATATAATCTTTAGCAGCGTTTACTGCTATATTATATGAACCGCTACCATCTGGAAATACTCTACAAGAATCATGTAATTCTTTATTACCATCTATTGTAATGGTAATACTAAGATTATTCTTATATTTATGAATAAATCTTTGTACGGATTCATTAAAATATAATGTGCCGTTTGTACCAACAGATATACGATATACATCTTTCCATGGATGGTCTTTAATAATCATTTGAGATATAAAGTATTCACATATTTGGTCCATTAGATCAACTTCAAGGAAAGGTTCTCCACCTATAAAGTCGATAATAATTCCAGCAGTATTAGATGGATTGATATACTTATTTGTTTCCTCTGTAGAATCTAATAAATAATCTATGAATTTCTTTGCCGTATCCATACTAAGTATTTTAACACCTTTGTTAATCTGATAGCAGTATGAACAACATAAATTGCACCTGTCGGTAACTTGGAAAGTAATTGGCCTTATTTTTTTATCTCCACCGAGAATTTTTGCCATTTGACTCGTATAATCCTCATCAATAATATTTGGAAGGTCTTTAGCAGGATATCCAATCTGCGCTGTAGTTATTTTTTCTGTATTCATACTTCTCCACCTTCCTTAACACTATCGTTATAATTACTAATATCAAAATCATCATCGACCTCGATACTCATTGACATATTAGCAAAATTAATGCTCCAATTTACATTACTTAAACCAAGCTGATTAAGATACATTGTTGAAACTTCATCTTTTATAGCTTCATATTCTGCATAAGCTGTTAAATAATCATTACAATATTTATCGTACAATTCCTTACTAATATTCAACATACTATTTCCTAATATATGAACAATTATATTCTGTTTTGCTTCTTTTTTGTATTGCGCAGCTTGAAGAGCCGTAATTAAATCTGATTCAACATTGATCACTATCTTTTTCATATTATTACCACCAATTCTTTATATTTTTATTATACGCTAGAAGACCCGAAACACTCATTAGTACAACTTCCAGTACAAGTACTTGTACACTCACTATAACATGAGTCAGTACATTGGGCTGTACAATCAGAAGAACAAGTCAAGCCACAAGAACCACTACATGTTCCTCTACAACCACTTGAACAATCCCCTTGGCATCCTGTTCCACAAGTACTTCTACAGCCACCCGAGCAATTCCCTTGGCATCCACTTTGGCATCCTGATCTACATCCTCCAGTACAATTGTTTCCACATCCATTTCCGCATGTAGAATCACATGAGCCTGAGCATCCAGAGCCACATCCTCCAGTACAACTTCCTTTACATCCGGAATTACATCTTCCATAGCATGAATTGCTACAACTTCCTTTACACCCTCCATAACAGCTACCTCTACAGGATCCTTCACAACCAGAACAACCTCCAGAACAACTACCAGAGCATCCAGATCCACAGCTCGATTCGCAGTCTGATCCACATGTATATGCTTGGAGTGCTAACCCGGCCAAAACAACTATTCCCGTTTTTAATGGAAATTTCATTTAATTACTACCTCCTCCACATGAATTACTGCAATTTGACCCACAGCTATTATTACATGACGTAGTACATCCACCTTTGCATGAACCTGTACATCCACCACACCCATTGCAACCTCCAGTACAGCCTGTACCGCATCCAATATTACAAGCACCGCCACATATATTATTGCATCCAGTTCCGCATCCAATATTACAAGCACCGCCACAATTATGAGTACAACCGGCCCCACATCCAGATGTACAACTTGTACATCCATTTTGGCATCCTGTACTACAGCCATCACATGTGTCTATACACGTTCCCATACATAAGCCACTACATGCACTTCTACAAGAGGTTTGTTCACCATACATAGGTTCGGATTCTATTATTGTAAGAAACGATTCCATGTTTTGTAAACCTGATATTGGCTCGACTACCTGTGAAAAGCTATTGGATTTGGCAAAATCTTTTATATGTAATAAAGGATCTTTAATCTTTTGCATATGCTCAGATAATATAGTACCAATTGGCCTCACATTATAATCTAACTCTGGTGCAGATAAATCTGTAAGAGAACCGTATCCGTTTCTTCTGGCCATTTCGGCCTTTATTCGTGATTTTATATTAGTAAGAGCTTCTACTAACTCGGCATTTAAATATTCCATTATATTCCCTCCTTATTTATCGTATAATACAGTAGATAAACCAGTTAAGGAAGTATACGCTTTATTTAATACCAAACTATCAAAATTTACTGTTACTGCTTCCGGACGTTTTAAGAGAGTCATGACAACTTTTAGTTTCATATTTTTATCATAATTTCCCATAAATTTCATAACAAATCCAAAAGATTGATACATGTTATTACTAACAAAATATGAACCTAATACATCTGTAGAAGATAATTTATTTTCTTCCAATCCCTCTATATAATAGAAAGTTTCTATCCGCACCAATGCATTTGGAGATGCATTGTTTGAGGTTTTTAATCTTGTCATTATAGAATATTCTCCAAACGAGACATCATCAAATATCATTGTAGCGATATTCATATCAGAAGATGGATCGGAAGATACCTCTATAGAAGTTCCATTATTTGATGTAGAATCTTCTACAAGAGTTCCATCGGTAGAAGATCCACCTTTTCCAATTTCATCTGCTGGAGTAACAACGCCACCTGACCCAGAACCAACACCCTCAGGTCTATAAATGTTTCCTTCCCAATCCTCAATTCTTATTGTACGTATTTCTCTTGTCGTAGCCATATATTTTCACCCACTTTTAATTTATTGAATTGTTGAAGAGTTAAAAAATACAAAATGGCTGCCCAAAAAATTGGCAGCCAAATTATATTTACAGGTTAAATGTAACTTTAAATCCGGTTTGTGTAGTCGGTTCCGAAATATATACATTGTAATTTTGATTTGTATTATCTGCACATTTAACAGATACCGTTTTCAGAGTAAAACTTGCTGTAATATTAAACAAGTTAGGATCAAGTATTTCTGATATTGTCCATCCAGGAGGACAAGCAATACACATTCTCTTGTTAGTCATTGTAAATGTATTACTTTGGTTTGATCTATTTACAACCTTCTTTGTAAGAGCAAGAATATCACTAGATACAGGACTATCTTTAGATGCATCTAAAGTTCCAACAAACATTGGGTATACAAATGTATAACTAATAGAATTCGATGTAACTTCAGAATCTCTTGCATCTTTAACTTTTGCTGTAAACGAACAATTTGTATTTACAGCAGGTGTATAAGTATACGTTGCGTTACCAGTTCCTGTTGTTCCTTCTCCTGTAAAACTATCAATTTCAGCATTATCCTTATATAATTTTACAGATTTAATCGCCTCAGACTTTTTAGTAATCTTAGCCGTAAATTGTATAGGTGTAATACTTGTACCCTTTTCTCTTATGCTTGATGCAGGATTTGCAGATAGTGATATAAGTGGTTTAGTATATGGATATAGTAACCCATAAAACATATCTTTGAATCCTTTATTATTAAATGATGTGCCTTCCGGATATCCTCCGACCTGTATTGGCATTGGGTCTGAATTAGAATATTTTAATTCTTCCTCAAGTTTTTCCCTCAGTGTTTTTCCATCATCGAATAATACAGCATCAGCACATGTTAAAACATCTACATCCTCTATTGGATCATGAGTATTTTTATCCAATAGATTAGCTCTTACTATTCTATAAGCCATAGTATTCTCCTTTAATAAAGTTTATGGGTTCTTTTGTATACGTAGGATATACGTAATGTCAATTGTTGGTCTCCCTTCATTAGCAAGGAATACAATCTGATCAGTATCATTACGTTGTTCAGATGCAATAACAAATGAATCTGAAATTGCTCTTATATTTTCATATGTGGATGTGGGTATAACTGTTATATCGGTTTTATCTGTGAAATCATATGATACTGTAATTGTCTGGGTATATTTATCAGTTTCTCCAGATACAAGCTGCCAATTAGCCACAGGTATTGTTATATCTAAATATGTATACGTTGGTTTAAGAGTATCTAACCATTGTACTTCTGTACCTGTATATCCATTCTTTACGGCTATCTCATACGCAGATCTACCTTTTAGATCACATACTTTTTCAAACTTTGCAGTATTGTTTCCTGTATTATTCCCACTAATATTTGCTTCTATACATTTATACATGGAACCAATATCAGTATTAATGTATAAATCCTCATTATTTATGAAATCGTACATAAAAGCTACATATGATACTCCGCTAGAATAATTAGTATCATTTACCAATGTTCCGGTATGTAATCGTACACCGCCATCATAAAATATAAAAGGTTTACCTTCTCCTATATTTATTGTAATGACAGCTCGCGTATCAGTTTCATAAACAACCTCATCAAAAATCATATATTGATATGTCTTAGGATCATATACTACATCTCCTGGAGATATCTTGTTTTTCCCACTTATATAATTTTCTGGATTGCTTAATATTAGTGTATAAATCATTGTGTTTTCGTCTATCGTTCCCAATGACAAAAATGAGGTAGCATTATCAATCCAAATTCTATAACTGTTACCGATAATATTATTAATATACTCCCAAGTAATCTGCGCCTCTGTAATATTAATACATTTATATGTATTTCCGGTATAAGAATTTAGATATATATCACTTATCTTAAGACCTGGCATATTATTTGGTGAAGTTATAGATTCTCCTGTACCGTTTATGTCTCTACCAGTCCACCATAATGAACCTCTTTCTCCATCAATTCCATCTTCACCCTTATCTCCCTTATCGCCTCTAATCGTACCAACATATGCCCATAGAGCAGCTGCCTCATTACCAGACACCGTACATCTATACACATTACAACTAGATGGATTGAAGTATAAGTCATTAACAAGAGAAGACGAAATACCAGTAGCATATGCAGTTGGAGTTGTTTCTGTACCAGTAATTTTATCACCGGTATTCCAAATACTACCCCTTGTACCGGTATTACCCTTATCTCCCTTGTCACCTTTAATCCCCTTAAAATTAGCAAGAACTTGCCAACTACATACTCCAGTACCATTTACAACCCTTTCAAACATATCTCCAGAAACTGTATTTACATAATACATGCTCCCAGCATATACATTTGAATCTTTTATATCTTCATTATTATCTGGATCTGTGGTTCCAGATATAATTTTTGTAGCTAATGGGAACCATTTTATTTTATCAGCATTTACTCCTGGAGATCCTGTAAATATATATGACATTAAATCTTCAATAACAAATATATGCATACCTTTATATAAGTATGGATTACTTATTAAATCGAACATATCTTGTCTAGTATTTACATAATATCTGGAATCTATCGGGGTCGCTGTACCGAGATCAAATCCAGCTGAAATCGGTATTCCTTTTCCGAAACTCATGTTGATATTTACCTCCTTATTTTATTTTATATATCTATATAGGACTCGATTTTTTAACGCTATAATACCAATGATTGTACTGTCTTTGACTTATTGGAGGTAAAACTTCTAAATCAGGATTATCAGTTACATGAATTGCAGAGTTTTGAATCTTAGAATCTATGATTTTATCATAGATGTCTTTTGCAATGCTTATAACTTCACCTTCTGGAGTTTTTAAATATAACCCATTCTCTGAATAATTCATAAGAAGTTCTTTTGGAACAGATTTAGGGTCATCATAATCCCTCAAAATAGCAGGAAATGTTCCTAATTCTGGTGGTTTATGTGCCATAAAAATTCACCCGCTTTCCATTTAAAATAACATATTTTAACAATATTTACTATATAGTTGACTTTAATTAAACTTCAGTTCAGTAGATTACAAAAAATAAAATAAAAGACAAGGAGAGAGGACAGGAGCATAAAAGCCCCTGTCCCCTTTTATAAAAGCATTAAATGAGAAAGACCTTGGTTAGGTTCTATCTTCGCCACCAGCCTTCATAAATGAAGACGGAAGCTTAAACTTATGTTTCAGGAACTCTTTCTGTCCAAGCTTTGCAGCTCTCTCAGCCTTATTACCATACTTATTCTTAATAGCCTGGATCAGTTCCTTCTCTTTTACTCTATTCTTTACAAGCTTATCCCAAAGCGGATCCTTTGCATCTTTAGCGAGCTTGAAAGCAGCAAGAGTTGCACGGCGCTCTTCGTCGTCAGCCTTAGACAGTCTTACAATTGTCTTTCTACGAAGGATATTTGCTTCCACAAGAGCATCTGCTGGCCCGCCTGGAGCACAAAATTCCTGAAGCTGTTCCTTGGGCATTCTGCTCAATTCATCTACCAAGAACATTTCCATAAGCTCATTTACATTTACAAGCTCAGCATCGTTAGTGTAGTTTTCAAGTATTTGTTTACCATAAATACCCATATTATAAAACCTCCTTAAATATTCGTTTTAGTCATATATAATACTAATGTAAGTAATTTTACATATTACTTACATGTTATTCTATTAGAGTAGTTAATTCTTAAAAAATATAAGAATGTCAACTTTTAAGTAAACAAAGTTTAAATAAAAAGGAGGAAGATAAATTATGTATGGAGCACACGATGTAGGGGCAAGAGAAAGACAATCACCCATCACTTCAAATCAACATCAAAATTTATTAGAAAATATAGTAAAGGTTATAACTACTGATTCTTTTAACAATATGGAATCATTAATAAACGACCAAATTAGAAATATATCTAGATCATACAATAACAGATATACGCTTATAAACATTATAAAATTATCAGAGACGGGTCACACTATTGCACTAATGTTTAAATTGAAACAAAAGGAGAATAATTAATGCCAGTAATATCTCAAAATAGTCCAACCTTATTAAAATATAAAGATACAGTTAAACGAGTATTACATTTGTCGTATCCCCATATGACAGAAAATGATTTTGACCAGGCAATTGATTATTCTATAAACAAAAGATACTATGAATCAAATGCTACCGTATATAATAACTATACTGAACAAGAGGCAAACTTTACATTATTAGAACTGACAGATTATATAATGTCTAGAGAACCAATATGTACGGCATATGGTGTATTATTCAAGAAACATGGAACTGTACCAAATCCTGCTCTTAAAGTAGTACAAGGTTTCTTGGATAAACGAAGTGAAGACAAAGCAATGATGTTCAGATTTCCAAAAGGGTCTGAAATGTTTGAAAAATATAATCTTTTCCAAGTACTTGATAAGATTGATGCTAATGGTATATATGGTGTCCTTGGATTATATGTTTCTCTATTATATAATCTTCACGTTGCAACAAGTATTACGGCTCAAGGCAGATCTTTGGTATCTTCTGCAGGAATGTGTTTTGAGATGTTCTTGGCTAATAATGTAAAGTTCGGCAGCCTGAATGAAGTTGTAGTATTTATTGATAATGTAAGACAAGAAAGGAAGAATAGAAAATACTTAGATAAGGTAGTATTGGATCCTGACAAGAATATAACTGTAGAAGATTGTTTTGCAAAGCTTATTCTTACATGCGGATATAGATGGATGCCATCAGAAGAAGAGATGGATATAATTTGGAGTATTGTGAATAGACTTGACCAAGAGGATCTTAATAGAGTTTATTATAAGAATAATCTGTATGAATTTATGTCCAATAGTTGTATGATTAAAGCTATTAAACAGATTATATCTGATCTTGATACCCCATATCTCAATCCATTGAAACCACCAAAGGAAATTGTCGCCCAACTTGATGTATTCACAGATTTAATTATGGAATATGTATATTATGGATATCAAATTATAGATAGAGTTGATCGTATGGATAATATGATTAAGAGTGTTTGTCTTATATCTGATACAGATAGTACATTTATTTCATTGGATGCATGGTACAGATTTGCATTAGAGCATGTAAAAGATATGGATTGTAAAATTATTCATGAAGAGCTTGATGTATTAAAATATATAGAAGAAGAGTTTAAGGATAAAGAGATTAAACCAGACCCAGTAAATAAATATCTTCCAGTATCATTTATGAAGATGGATGAATTTGGAGATGTTATAGGTGAAGATGAACATTGGAGAGATGCGATTTCATTTATAGAACCAGATTTAGATTACGATTTCTATAATGATGATATTATAGAAACTCTTCATGCAGAAGATTTATTTACTATTCATCCACAGGACAATATGAGATATTCTATTATAAATATCATGTGCTATGTATTAGATAAGGTTATAAATGCATATATGATAAATTTCACAAAGGAATCACATTCATATAGGGGAGATGAGAATTGTAAGATAATAATGAAAAATGAGTTTCTTATGAAGCGTGTATTAATGACAATGGTTAAGAAGAACTATGCATCTATCCAGGAACTTCAGGAGGGAAATTTCTTAGGAGAAAGTGGCGTATTGGATATTAAGGGAATTGCAGCGATGGCAAAATCTTCAATGTCCGAATATACGAGAAAAGAACTTAAAAAGATAATGTATGAAGATATATTAACTAGTCCAGAGATTGACCAAATAAAAGTCATTAAACATCTTGCAGCTTTGGAAAAGAAAATATATAATTCAGTTATAAATGGTTCTAAAGACTTTTACAAACCAGTAGCAATAAAAGCAATGAGTAATTATGAAGACCCTCTAAAGATTCAAGGTATAAAAGCATCAATAGCATGGAATGAATTAAGAGATCCTGAGATGGAGGCGATAGATTTATCAGAAAGAAACTCTATAGATGTAGCAAAAGTTACAGTTACAGAAGATAGTAT
>ERZ894240.1249-NODE-1249-length-16632-cov-67.988478_pt1 | contig 16632 bp, 18 predicted proteins | sample MGYA00380298_ERZ894240 | MGnify/ENA primary metagenome ERZ894240 (study PRJEB32331, sample SAMN06328419) | human gut metagenome | biome: human gut microbiome; feature: stool | host: Homo sapiens | collected 2014-06-27 ...
TGGAAAATGTGAGAGACATGAAAAGAAATCCAGAAAAGATATTAAACAGTCTAACACAACATAGTTCCGACTTGGAATACAAGTTCGAACGTTTGTATCGGATACTGTTTAATGAAGAGATGTACTACATAGCCTACCAACGCATATATGCCAAACAAGGCAATATGACAAAGGGAGTTGACGGAAAAACCGTTGACGGCTTCAGTATATTCCATATTGAGCAGTTGATTGATACGCTCAAAAACGAGACGTATCAGCCTAAACCCTCACAGCGAGTTTACATTCCGAAGAAAAACGGAAAGATGAGACCGCTGGGTATTCCGTCATTTATGGATAAACTTCTGCAAGAGGTTATCAGAATGATTTTGGAAGCTGTCTACGAGGGCAGTTTTGAAAACACTTCACATGGTTTCAGACCGCAACGAAGTCCTCAAACTGCACTTTCAAGCATTCAAAAGTCGTTCAATGGCACTAAGTGGTTTATCGAGGGAGACATTAAAGGATTCTTCGATAACATAGACCATGAAGTATTGATAGCCATTCTTTCAGAAAGGATTTCCGATAACAGGTTTATCAGACTTATCAGAAAATTCCTGAATGCGGGATATGTTGAAGATTGGGTATTCCACAAATCATACAGTGGTACTCCGCAAGGTGGTATTATAAGCCCTATATTGGCGAACATATACCTTGACAAATTCGATAAGTATATCAAGGAGTATATCACAAAATTCAACAAGGGGAAAAGACGCAAGGATAATCCGATTGCAAAACAACTCGGACATCGTAAAGCCAAGTTAGTTGAAAAACTACGAAACACTGTTGATGAAACGAAACGTAAACAATTGTTTGCAAGAATTAGAGAAACAGTCAAAGAACGACTGAAATATCCTGCCGGTGATGAAATGGATGACAGTATCAAACGACTGAAATACATAAGATATGCAGATGATTTTCTAATTGGAGTAATCGGTAGCAAGCAAGATTGTATCCAAATCAAAGAGGACATAAAGCAATTTATGGCTGATAAATTGAAACTGGAACTATCTGACGAGAAAACTCTGATTACCAATGCAAGAAAACACGCTAAATTTCTTGGTTATGATGTCTTTGTACGAAAATCCAATGATACACGCAGAGATAAGAACGGTCATTTGACAAGGTCGTTAGACCACAAGATAGTACTATATGTGACTACCGAAATAATGCGAAAGAAACTTCTTGAATATGATGCTGTTAAAATTACCGAGCAGAACGGGAAAGAAGTTTGGAAGCCAAAAGGTCGTTCATATATGAGATGTCTTGATGATTTGGAGATTATAAGTCAATATAACTCTGAAATCATGGGGTTCTACAACTATTACTCGATAGCAAACAACAGCCCCGTTATTGACTCTTTCTACAACATTATGGAGTATAGTATGTACAAGACATACGCCGCAAAATACACTACTTCCAAAAAGAAGATTATTGCGAAGTACAAGAAAAACGGTGTATTCTCCATACCATACACAAACAAGAAAGGGTATGAGGTCAGACGTGAGTTTTATGACAAAGGTTTCAAACGCAAGGAACTACCGAACCGTACTTTGGATGACAGATTACCTAATACAGTCGCTATAACGGGTGGCAGAAATGGACTGATTACAAGACTAAATGCACGTGTATGTGAAAACTGCGGTGCAACCGATAATCTTGAAATGCACCATGTTCGCAAACTCAAAGACTTGAAAGGTAAAAGTGATTGGGAAATAAAAATGATTTCTCGTAACCGTAAAACATTAGCAGTATGTTCAGTATGTCATCACAAAATACATTCGGGAAAGTTAGACTGAATGATAAGGTGGAGAGCCGTGTACGGGGAGACCTGTATGCACGGTTCGGAGGCGAGTGCTTGGAAACCTACCACTGTAAAAAGTGGCAAGGCGCTGGGTGCTTAGCCTATGGCCAGATAGCAAGTGCAAAAATTCCGCTTTCGAGAATGATTTCTCCACAGCTCTATTGGGTGATGACGGGGGATGATTTTACCCTTGACTTGAACAACCCCAATGAGCCGAAGATACTCTGCGTTGGCAATAATCCCGACCGTCAGAATATCTACTCGGCAGCACTCGGACTATACAACAGCCGTATCGTGAAGTTGGTAAACAAGAAGGGTCAGTTGAAGAGTTCCATCATCATTGATGAGTTGCCGACTATCTATTTCCGTGGTATCGACAACCTCATTGCCACAGCACGAAGCAACAAGGTGGCGGTTTGTCTCGGTTTTCAGGACTACTCGCAGTTGGCTCGTGACTATGGCGACAAGGAGGCGAAGGTTATCCAAAATACGGTGGGTAATATCTTCAGCGGACAGGTGGTAGGCGAAACAGCAAAGAACCTCTCTGAGCGTTTCGGCAAGATACTTCAGCAGCGTCAGTCGGTATCTATCAATCGTCAGGACACATCTACCTCTATCAATACGCAGTTGGACTTCCTTATACCTGCCTCGAAGATTTCCAACCTCTCACAAGGTACATTCGTGGGTAGTGTGGCGGATAACTTCGGAGAAGAGATTGACCAGAAAATTTTCCACTCACGCATCATCGTGGATAGTGCAAAGGTAAGTGCCGAGACAAAGGCATACAAGAAGATTCCTATCGTCAATGAGTTCAAGGACGAGAACGGCAACGACATTATGCAGGAACAGATAGAGCGTAACTACTCCCGTATCAAGGACGAAGTCGAGCAGATAGTTCAAGATGAGATGGAGCGTATAAAGGCTGATCCAGAGTTGCGTAAACGATTGTTGCCAGACGAGAAGGACGAAGAGGATAACGATTAGAATCTGTATCCTATTTCTTACCGCAAAGGTTGTCCCGTGCCTTTCGGATTGAGCAAGGTCAAGCCCTGTGGGTGTCGTGGAAAAATCATCCTCGCCCCACGGGGCTTGCGGTATTTTTCCCGCCAACCTTGCACAATCCTGCCCGGAACAGTCAAGGCGGTAAAGAAATAGAATACAGTGCTTCGCCTGTAATATGTATAACTTAAATAATGATAGCCGATGATTAGAATGACATTATCAGAGTATCTCCGCAAACCAAAGGATTATCGTGGAGAATGGACCACAGAAAGATGGGATTTACCCAACTGGGAAGAAGAACGCAAGAAGTATATGGGCAAGCGTACACTTATGACAAATGTAGATGGTGCTACCTGCTTGGTTGTCGAAGGTCTCAGCCTTGAGATTATTGATGACACAGATTGGAAGAAACCCGATGCAGTCAGAAAAGAAATCAGTCGCCAATGCTTGAAGTTCTTTACAGAGCGAGGTATCGAGCCTCACTATGCCGATTGCCTTATCCGTTGGAAAGACAACTATGATACGATTGAAGTGCGTATCGCTGTCGGAATGGATTCCGACACAGAAAAAGACGATGACATTTTCTTCTATTGCGATACGCTGGAAGATATGAAGTCGCTTGCTGAGAATAGCAGCGAAAATTTTTATATAGCCGATTGCTACGGCTTCGGAGTATATGAAGATTTATTATAAACCCCTTAAAACATATCGAGTATGAAGATTTTATGTCAAGAGCGTTATGAAAAGGCTGTTGCCTACGCAAAGGAAATCAAGAACGACACCCTGCAAAAGTGTATTGACCGTTTGAAACAATGGGAAGAAAATCCAAACTGCCCGTGTGAGATTGAACTCTACTATGATTCGGCACCGCACTCATTCGGATTCCGACAGGTATATCCCGATGGCAGAACGGGTATTGTCGGAGGTTTGCTCTATCACGGACAGCCCGACCAATCGTTTGCCGTATTGATGAATCCTATTCATGGGTGGACTATACACACATAGATAAATTCAAATCCTTAAATTGATAAAGCCAACTTAGGTCTGTCAAACACAGGCTTAAGTTGGCTTTTCTTATGCGACTGATAGTATATGAGAATACTTGTATTTACTATTTATCATTCTTTTCAGCTATTAATAGAAACTCTTTCAACTCATCATCTGTGTCTATATAAACTTCTTCGTGTATTGGGTCGCTTATTTTATCTGAATTGAATATGCAGTATGTATTACTCTCAGGATTTTCAAAAAAAACATACCCTTCATAATTCTTTTCTTCAAGAATTGATTTGAATAAAATACCATTTTCATAATCAGTCAGTGACTGTCCTAAATATGGTGCATTATAAAAGAAAAACTTGTTAATCTCATCTGCGGCATTTATCCTTTTAATATGATCTGTGGAGAAGATATCAACAATTACAGATTGTAATTCAGAATAAGGCTTATTAGAATGATGATTAACAAATTTATTCTCAATCACATTTGCATCAATACTGACTAGAAAACTTATAATGTTCGAACATTCAATCAATCCGCTATCAAGGTCCAAAAGATTTAACTCATTTACCACTTCACAATATGTAATTGTTCCGCTGTTATAGATGTTTCCTTTTTTATTTTGATTATATATTGCTTGAGCTAGAGTTTTTTTTGCTGTAGTCTTTTTATCATAAAAGAAAAAGGCTCCAATCGCATTTTTCTTTCCAAATTCACAACCAATATATTCAGGATTTTCGTATTCAGTAGACCAATCTACACTTAAGTCCGTTCCAAGATCATATCTGCAAAGTCTATCACCTGGCTCTAAAATTATACTATTCTTCTCTTTTCTCATAACCATTGCCAATCTCTATAAATTATGCGTAAACCGACATCGTGGGTAATTGGAACAGCCCAAGAATCTTCCGTATTGGGGGCGTCAGCTGAACTGTGTCAAGGCTGTTAGATAAATAGGAATTTACAATTCTCATATACTTCAGATGTAGGTTGCCGTTTCTAAAGCGATATAAAGTTTGTTTAAACTATGGTTGGCATTGTTCAAGCCTTTGGCTTCATATCCATTTGTATCCAAAATGTCACCTGCTTCAAAAAAAGCATACAACTTCAAATTGTAGAAGTCGCACACAGATTGAACTCCAGCCAATTCCATTTCTACAGCGATGCACCCTTCTTCCATACGTTTGCGTACAAGTCCTTTTGTTTCTCTGATCATCGAATCTGTCGTCCATATTTTACCTGTAATATATGGTACAGATAATTTGTCGAAAATTATGGAAAGTTCCTTGCTTGCGGCTATATCAATATAGTCGGCTGGTGCTGCAAAATAATATGAACACCCGTCCCCTCTGTAACTTTGTGTCGGTATGATAAATCTACCTTGTGTGGTTGTACGGTCAAGACTGCCACAGGAACCGAACATAATGAACTTTGATGCTCCAGTTAGCCAGCTTGCAAGATGACATTGAGAGGATGCTACTGCTGAACCTATTCCTGACAGGTAGAAAGTTATCGTAACTCCTTTATAAGTTGTTTTATAGATATGCGTATCGCCATTGCAAGCCGGCATAGTTGCAATAATTTCAGATTCGTAGGAATCAAGTAAATGCCGATGAATCTCCTTCGAGAATATTATCAGGCATATATCTGCAAAATCTCCACGTCTGCCGTAGAAATCAAACAGATTGATCATTGGTTCAGTTTCAATATCATAACTATCAGTAATCATAGCATATTGAATCAGATGTGAGTTTTATATTGCTCCGGTATCTCAAGATTGAAAGTTCTGCATAATAACAGGACGTCGTGGACATCATTTTCATCGTATTCATATCCAAGATGGAACTGTACCTGTGCCTCCGGGTTTATGCATGTTACCTCAATATTCCCGATATTTCCTTTACCTGAGAAAGTTTCGCTTGGGAAAGTGTATCCGTCATATAGAATTCCATCTTCGACATATTCGAAACAATGCAGATCGATTATTCTTCCGTTGTCATCTTTCCAGACAGTATGGCTATCGGTCGTATAGTCCATTACAACTTCTCTGTATCCCTTCCAGGTAATCACGGATATGGCCTTACCATAGTCTTTCTTCTCTACGAACAGATCGATGTCGTTATGTATTCTTGTTTCTCTGCCTATAAGTGCATCGACACCCCAACCGCCGTCCAGAAACACCTTTACAGATGCTTCAGACAGCATTTCAAGAATCTCACATGCATCAAAATAAGTGACCATAAAATTTCGATTTATCGGTGTAAATATAACAAATCTACAGCAAATTGTATCTATCTTCGAACTCGTTCTGTCTTATTGGGTTTCTAAACTTATGCTGTTCACTTGACCAACCCCAAAATCTCTTTTTGCCAAGCAGACTCTGTTTCCACTCTTCCGAGTTCTCATGTCCGAATATCCAACCTTTATAATTCTTCGTTTCGATTACAAATATTCCGTATGGCGAAACTACGATGTGGTCTATCTGAGTTGTTCCATAGTGAGTCGGCAATAATATATCATTAAGCGTGGTGTATTCTTTCGAGAGCCAATCCTGCTTTCGAGCCACACGCTTTTCTCCGAATTTGCCTATATTCTTGGGCGAAGACATCCAAATCTTAAATGCCACAAGTAGGACAAATATGCAGATGATTATTATTGAACTCATTATATTATGCTTTATACACTGCAAAGGTACTCCGTTTTTTACGAATGAAAGACAGAATAGACTACAAAAAGTATATGTAGCGTGAAAATCCCGCTTCACTCGCCAAGTCCCTTCAAGAAGTTAACTCGGAGGGACAATACCTTCACGTTCGAGCCGAGGGTTTTCGGGCAAAAAATTCTCTGCGATAATTTTTCACCCGAAAAAACGCTCCGGTATTGCCGTCCGAGTTGAGACAGAGGTTGGGACTTAGCAAGCGAAGCGACCTACGACGCATAGTACAACAGGTCAAAAATCCATTGCGGTAAGATATGCCGCATCTCTATTCTCAACCTGACTGCCATATCTATATTTCATTATAAGGTCTATCAACCACCGCCATCTTTTTTGTGCCCGATTTTTTAAGTGGGGACAAAAGCAGCTCAGCTCTCAACTCTGCATATTACAAAAGTTATTGCTTTTCGGTCATACCACCGCTTTTTTCTCGCACATTTTTTTGCCTTCGTTTTTCGCTCCTTCCGCCCCCGTTTCTGTGTGGAGCATTTTCCCTCTTTTCACCCTTGTTTTGCCCCTTTTCGTGACTTTGCTTTCGTACCTGCTATGACAAGTGATGACACCCTATGACTTGTATAGTCTAACAACTTAAATATCAATGTTTTATCAAAATTTGCTATATATATTTGCGGTGACAACATTAGTTATTAACGCTAAAAACTCACAGTTATGGCAAAGAAAAATGTAAGGGATGACCCCTCAAAAACACAAGTCACCGAGAACCCGCAGATGAGCGACATCGTGCTGGTTTTAGACAAGATGGAACTGCTCATTCAAGCGGTATCCGAAATCAACAAGAACGGCAAGTATTCCACCGTGCCGGCAGACAAGGAGCATCAGAACTCTTTTCTCAAGATTGACCGTTATGCGACCTTCTTCGAGAATTTCCTCAAGAACTTCTGGAGTCAGTTGAAAGACCCTACACACTTCGGTCTCTTCACGATGAAGGAGGAGGAGTTCGACAAACCCGAAGTCAAGCAGGCCATCGAAGACCTTGCCGAAGGTAAGAAAACAAAAGCAGTGGAAGAGTTTCTCAAGAAGTATGAGATAACACCCAAAAATCAAACAGAACAAAGTATTAACAATCAAAATTCAGAAGAAATGGCAAAGAAAAATCAAACCCAGCAGCCCGTCGTTGAAGCTAACGACCAGCAGCAGAACAATCAGTATCGTTACAACGAGTCTATGATCAACTGGGACCAGTTGAAGAACTTCGGACTCTCACGTGAGTATCTTCAGGAGCGAGGACTCCTTGACTCTATGCTCAAAGGCTACAAGACCAACCAGCTTGTACCTATCAACCTTAACTTCGGCTCTGCCGTACTGCGTACCGACGCACGCCTGTCGTTGCAGCAGTCCAACACAGGTGAGGTAGTACTCGCCATCCACGGTATCCGCAAGCAGCCCGAATTGGAGCGTCCTTACTTCGGACACATCTTCTCGGAAGAGGACAAGAAGAACCTCCTCGAAACAGGTAATATGGGCCGAGTGGTGGAACTCAAAGGTCGCAACGGGGAATATATCCCATCGTTCATCAGCCTTGACAAGATGACCAACGAGGTGGTGGCCATGCGTGCCGAGAATGTCTATATCCCTAACGAGATTAAGGGCGTGCAGCTCACCGACCAGGAGAAGAACGACCTGCGTGAGGGCAAGAAGGTCTATATCGAGGGCATGACCGCCAAGTCGGGCAATGAGTTCAACGCCCACATTCAGGTAAGTGCCGAGCGCAGAGGTATCGACTTCATCTTCGAGAATGACCGCATCTTCAACCGTACCGCCCTCGGTGGTGTGGAGCTTACCAAGCAGCAGATTGAAGACCTCAATGCAGGCAAGGCAATCTTCGTGGAGGATATGCAGCGTAAGGATGGCGAACTCTTCTCATCGTATGTGAAACTCGATGAGGCGACAGGACGACCTAACTACACACGCTACAACCCCGACTCGCCCGAGGGTGCAAGAGAAATCTACATCCCGAAGGAGATAGGCGGTGTGAAACTGACAGCTGAGGAGCAGAAAGACCTTCGTGAAGGTCGAGCAATCTTCCTCAATGATATGGTGAACAACCGTGGCGAGGAGTTCTCCTCGTTCATCAAGGCAGACCTTGAGACGGGACGACTGATGTACTCTCGCACTCCCGATGGCTTTGAGGAGCGTGCCAAGTTCGAGATTCCAAAGGAGATCTTCGGTGCCAAGCTCTCCGGTCAGCAGCGTGCCGATCTTCAGAGCGGCAAGTCGGTACTCGTGGAGGGCATGAAGGGCTTCGATGGCAAGAGCATCTCGCAGTATGTCAAGCTGAACTCCAACCAGAACAAGCTCGACTTCTACAACGAGAATCCCGACCGTAACCGTAACGCCTCACAGCGTAATGTGGTAGCCGAGAAACAGGAGAAGCGTCAGTCAAAGGGACAGAGCATCTAATCCGTAAGTAGAACAACTCAAATCAATGTATAACTCTAAAATGAATTTTAAGATGAACGATAAGAATAAAGCACCTTTCAAGGTGGAAGATGTAAACTGGGACGAACTTTCAGGTATCGGTATCCTCAAGGATGAACTCGAACAGGCAGGTGAGCTTGAGACACTGCTCCGAGGCGAGAAGACGGGTGTCGTATCGCTGAGCCTCGTACTCCTCGGTGTAGATGTGGTGATGGATGCCACTTTGCAGCTTGTACGCAAGAACGACTCTCCGCTGCTCGAAATCATCGGTATCAACCCCACGCAGTAACACGATTCCATTACTAACCTGACAGCCGTTTCCCGCACCGTAATCGGGACGGGAGACGGCTTCTTTAATTCCAAGAATATTATGATAGCAATTATAGCAGAAAAGCCGAGCGTAGGTCAGGACATCGCCCACGTTATCGGTGCAACAGAGAAGAAGGATGGCTACATGGCAGGTAACGGTTATCTTGTAACCTGGGCATTGGGACACCTCGTTTCCCTCGCCATGCCATCGGCATACGGCTACGGTAAGGCTTCACACGAGGATTTGCCTATGCTTCCCGAACCGTTCCAGCTTGTGGTAAGACAGATCAAGACCGACAGAGGTATGGTAACGGACATAGGTGCCGCCAAGCAGCTCAAGGTCATTGACGAGGTATTCAGCAAGTGCGACAGCATCATCGTGGCAACGGATGCAGGGCGTGAGGGTGAGCTTATCTTCCGATACATCTACCACTACCTCGGATATACCAAGCCCTTCAAGCGTCTTTGGATCTCCTCACTCACGGACGAGGCTATCCGTGCAGGTATGAGCAACCTCAAGAATGGCGAGGCTTACGATGCTCTCTACAACGCTGCCGACTGCCGTGCAAAGGCCGATTGGCTCGTGGGTATGAACGCCAGCCGTGCATTGGCTTTGGCTTCGGGTATGCCGAACAACTCCCTCGGACGAGTGCAGACACCTACATTAGCGATGATATGCAGTCGCTACAAGGAGAACCGTGATTTTGTTTCTACACCTTATTGGCAACTGCATATCACACTTGAACGCTTGGGCGAGTTCCGTCAGTTCGCACATATTGAGGACTTCAAGAGCAAGGAGCAGGCAGAGGCGGCACACGCACGATTCTCGCCCGACTCAACGGCACTCATCACGAAGGTGGAGCGCAAGCGTACCTACCAGCAGGCACCGCTACTGTACGACCTTACCACATTGCAGAAGGACTGCAACACGCATCACGATATGAGTGCGGAGAAAACCCTTTCTGTGGCGCAGACTCTCTATGAGAAGAAGTATATCTCATATCCGAGAACAGGTAGCAGATATATCTCGCACGATTTGATGGAGCAGGTCTATGATTCCCTTTGGAAGATTGCCACTATGCCCGAGTTCAAGGAGTATGGCAAGCGTTTCGACTTCGAGCATCTGAATATGCGTAGTGTAGATGATGACAAGGTGACGGATCACCACGCACTCATCATCACAGGCGTAGAGCCTGAGGAGTTGAACGCCCACGAGCAGATTGTCTATACAATGATTGCAGGGCGTATGCTTGAAGCGTTCTCACCACGCTGCGAGAAGGAGTCATTGGTAATGGAGGCGACAGCAGAGGATATGAAGTTCCGTTCACGCTCTACCACCATCGTCAATCCGGGCTGGCGTGCAATCTTTGCCCGTAAGGAGGATGCCGAGAAGGACGAGACCGAAGCCAACAAGGGTACGGCACGCTTCGCCGAGGGTGAGCAGATACCCGTTACGGGCTATGGCACGGCACAGCGTAAGACAATGCCTAAACCTCTCTACACCGAAGCGACACTCCTTGCCGCTATGGAGACCTGTGGCAGGAACATCACCGATGAGAAGGCTAAGGAGGCAATGAAGGAGCTGGGCATCGGAACGCCTGCCACACGAGCCGCCATCATCACGACACTCTTCAAGCGTGACTACATCGAGCGTTCAGGCAAGGCACTTGTACCTACCGAGAAGGGACTCTACATCTACGAAGCAGTCAAGGATATGCAGGTTGCCAATGTGGAGCTGACAGGCAGTTGGGAGAAGACGCTCCTTCAAATCGAGCAGCATACTTTGGAGACACGCTCCTTTATGCACTCCATCGAGAGTTTTACCTCGCAGGTTACACGCGAGGTACTCGGCCTGAAGTTCCCTGCACCCAAACAGCGTACCATTCCTTGCCCCAAATGCGGTACAGGCAAAGTGATGATACGCCCGAAGGTCGCCAAGTGCGACAATCCGGATTGCGGTCTGCTTGTATTCCGCAAGGTGCTGAACAAGGAGCTTAACGAGCAGCATCTGGAGCAGTTGCTCTCATCGGGAGCGACCAAGCTGATCAAGGGATTCAAAGGTAAGAAAGGCAACTCCTTCGATGCCGCCGTAGCCTTTGACGATGAGTTCAATGTAACGCTGGCATTTCCCGACAAGAAGAGCGGTAAGAAAAGATGATGTCAGTCATCCCGATTCGTAGGCAAAGGTAGTGAACCGCCCTCATTCCACCCCGCAAGGTCGTGCCGCAGGCGGTTTCGGCAAAAATCATCCTCGCACGGCTGCGGTATTTTTCCCGAAAACCTTGCAGGTGGAGGCGTTTCACTTCCAAGCCCACGAAATCGGGAACGACTGTTCCCACTAAATAATATAGGATATGAAAACAAATGACCCGACCGTAAGAAAGAGAATGAAGTGGATAGGTATGATACTATTAGCCGTAGTAGCAGCATTAGGTTTCAGCTATCTCTATACACGAGGTGTATCACCCGTATGGGCTGCGGTAGCCATCGTATGCTTCCCGGGCTTCTTCCGATTCATATACAAGATAGCCTGCATCGTAATGGCGGCATTAATCCTCTTTGCTATCCTCAGTTTCTTGGTCTTCTAACTCTTAAAGCAATGAAAAGGTCTTGTCATCGACATACAACATATAAGCAGATATATTGCGATATGGGTTATGGGAGCTGTCCTTCTCGGACGGCTCTTTTTGTAGGTGGACGATTCAAGAATGAGGATAAGAATGAAGAAAGGGATAGAGAAAATACCAGCCATTGGCAAGCCGATGAACTACAGGGCAAAGTTGGCCAATGCTTCTTATCGGACAGCAAGGTCGGGCCACAGGTGGTTTCGGAGAAAATCATCCTCGCTGTGCTGCGGTATTTTCCCCGAAAACCTTGCCTTACCGGAAGCATTAGCCTTAACGCCCTCGTAGTTCAACGGACTGCCAAAGTCCGAGTATTAACCATATAATAAAAGATAAAGCTATGAATCAAGCAATCATCGCAAGTGTACCGATGGCACCGATGCAGATGCCTGTGGTACGTAGAAGAAGAGTAAAGGTCGCAGAACCTGAAATCAAGTTGCCGCCAAGAGGCTCACGAGGTCCGGTACATATATCGGAGCTGCTCAATCCCATTCTGGAGATAAGCAAGCATCCTGACCGTAACAGACTGCTTGCAGAGTTCTTCAACCAGTGAACATCACAAGAAAGTAATTCAGTATTAACATTAAATCATAAAGTTATGTTTTTCACATCAATTTCACAGATGATGACCGAGAGCGTAGATCTGACTCTGGTCATCCGCAAAGCGAACGGACAGCTTACTGTATCAACATTGCCGAAGGCCAACGGACTCAAAGATGAGGCAGCAAACCACATCATTCCGCTGACACTAACGGGTACTCCCGAAGAGATGGATGCAGAGTTTCTGCAACACATCATGCAGCCTATACGCAAGGCTACGGGACTTATCTCCAATTTGATGGAGTTCGAGAAGCAGGCAGACAAAGCGGCAGCCAACAGCAAGGCGGCAAAGGATGCCAAAGCCAAGGAGACCAAAGAGGAGAAAGAGAAGCGTGAGAAGTACGAGAAGCATATGAAGAAGGCTGAGGAGCTTATCACAGCCAAGAATCATAAGGATGCCATCACTGCACTCCAGCAGGCCCGTATGTACGCCACTGCCGACAAGCAGAAGGAGGTAGATGAGAAGATTGCCGCACAGAAGAAGGCGATGAACCAAGGCTCGCTCTTCGAGATGATGGAAGAGACTCCAGCACCTGCTCCACAAGTGGTACAACCGCAAAATGTGGCATCGCAACCTGCACAGCAGACTATCCAGCCGCAGGCAGCACCCCGACAGATGCCGCCACAGCCACAACAGACTGTAATGCGTCCCGTGCAGCAGCCTATGCAACGCCCTGTTCAGCAAGCCCCACAGCCTCAGTATGGTGGGCAGCCTATGTTCTCCGCACCACAAGGCGGTTATCCACCTCAAAATGCAGGACAGCAGCATCCTCACTATCCGCAGGGTGAGATTCCGATGTTCCCACATCATGAGGAGCCTCCTATGCCTGAAGAGTTACAGCAGGCATATATGCACGAAGGCCCTGCATATCGCCCCGAGGATTATGAGGAATATCCCGACTTCCCTCAGTCAATGTTAGAAAATCATTATTCACAGGCATACGCCCAAACAGTTTAAGACTATGGCACTTTTAAGAAACGAAATGCAGCGATCATTCACCTTCAAGAAAGGTACAGAGATGATTACACTTCCTGATCCTAATCCGAACGACTCTCCGGAGAGTGTTATGAGCTTCTACTCGAACATCTATCCGGAACTGACCACAGCAACCGTACACGGCCCGACCATCAAGGATGACAAGGCTGTATATGAGTTCAAGACAACCATCGGAACAAAAGGATGATAACTATGAGTAAGGACACTAAAAAGAAGAAGTCATGCAGACCATTGGACGAACATCAGTCGGAACAGCTCGCGAGGATGATAATCGCATCGACCAAGCGGGAGGTACGATACGGTGTGACAAGAGTAGAGAGAGTTACGGCGCCAGCGGGTGCCGTAATTCTTTTCTAAAGACACCTATTCTCCCCATAGCACCACAGACTATTATGAGGGAGAGCTATAGCGGAAACAGTTATAACCTAATCACGCAGGAGAATTACGAATACTTGCGTGATTCTTATTTCCGCTATGCCGAACTGATGAATGTAAAGGCGGAGCATACGCCAGGCAGAACTATCGGTGAAGGTATTGTCAATCTCTACAATGAGATGAACGACCTCGTAAATAAAAGCGGCATGTATCTCAACCTTGAAGATGACAATGGCTGTCTATACTTCAATGTGTGGAACACACATACTTGGGGTGAGTACACACTGTATTACTTTCCTGTAAAGTTTGTGGAGGAACTGAATCCCACACTCAGACGCATTGTCATCACATTCTATCATGATTTTATGAAGGAGAACGGTATAACCACCATCAACGATGAGGCGGATATGGACTGGGCTATTGATATGCTGACTGAAGGCTGCTATGAGGATGAAGATGCCAAAGAGAGGCGAGCAAGGGAAAAGCTCGTGAAATCATACAAGGATGGCAGGGCATATAAACTCCTAGACAGGGTGTGGCGAAAGTCCTACTACAAGAACCTGCCGAAAGCCATAGAAGAATATGAGTGTAAAAATGGCTTTGAACAAGGTCTTATCGAACTGCTGAGAAGAGGACTTGAGTTCATAAAGACGGAGAAAGCCATCATGTACTATGGCTATGACCCGTTCTACGATGAGGAGCCCGATTATCTGCCGATGACACTCGAACAGCAGATAAGGGTTGTCTATGATAGCGATGATATAATGACGGAACACCTTATCGACTTCTATAATTCCTCCCGTCAGGAGTCATACGATATTATTCCTGCATCAACCTTTGCCGTCTCTCCAAAGACCGACAAGGTTTTTACACTTGAAGATACCTACCCCGAAAGGTTTTTCAAGTGGGCAGATGATTTTATTCACTACATACGATAATCACTATGGATACCAACAAACTTACCAAGCAGATAAATACGATGCTGCGCCCCCGTGCGGCATTGATAGCATACTCCACAGATGGAGGAGATACATACTTCCTTGAAGTAAGGAGCATAGACAATGAGGGAGCCATGAGCGAAGGCCGTCCCGTAACGGTGGACTTCATCAACGAACTGATAAAGGGGTATTCCGAAAGGCACAGCAGCACACCGCATGGTCGCATCCCAACAAATATGCTATGGAGTGATACACGCAAGGGCTACGAGAAATATATATGGTACAATCCGCCACAAAAGCGTATGATGTTCTTCAAGGAGTCGCTACATATTGAAAATGCCGAGTACAACCTGCCCGGTGTCATCTATGAGGTGCGCGATGAGCGTATGAATATCTACGCATACATAGACAAGGAGCTGAAGCCTGAAACGGAACTCTATGCTGCTCCGTTCTTCAATGTCACAGGGTCAAGCGTCTGTCTCGGCTCGGCAAAGATTGACAAACCGACAGAGATTACCTACGACAAATTACTTGAGTACTGGGAGAAGAAGTTCTGGCTCACGGAGTTCTCACACCTCGGAGGTAACGGAAATCCCACAAAGAGCAACCTTGTACTGGTAACAAAGGCAGCAAAGGATGCTCCCTTCAACATTGAAGAGTTAAAGCCTCTAAAGAATTTGAAACTTAAAGATATACTACGATGAAAAGAGTACATTATACCGACAGCTATCTGCTCAATCCACAACACCCCGTAACGGTAAACCTTATAGGTGGTGGAGGTACAGGCTCACAAGTATTGACAAACCTTGCACGATTGGATGTAACACTTCGTGCCCTCGGACATCCGGGACTATTCGTAACACTATATGATCCCGACATTGTTACCGAAGCCAATATCGGAAGGCAGCTCTTCGGATATTCCGATTTGGGACTGAATAAGGCGAATTGTCTGATAACACGCATCAACAACTTCTTCGGGAATGACTGGAAGGCCATGCCGGCACTCTATCCCTCCAATATGAAAGATGTACGACAGGAACATCTTGCCAATATAACCATAACCTGTACGGACAATATAAAGTCGAGAATAGACCTCTGTAATGTACTCAAAGCATTGCCACAGTACAATTATACAAACTATCAGACACCTCTGTATTGGCTTGACTTCGGCAATACGCAAACATCGGGACAGGTCGTATTGGGCAGTATCCCAAAGAAGATAAAGCAACCTACCTCACAAATTTATCAGACCGTACCGTCATTAAAGGTCATTACCAAACTTGTGAAGTATGCCCGAATCAAGGAGGAGGACTCCGGTCCGAGTTGCTCGCTTGCCGAGGCTTTGGAGAAGCAGGACTTGTTCATCAACTCCACATTGGCACAGCTTGGCTGCAATATCCTCTGGAAGATGTTCCGACACGGTATGATAGAGCATCACGGACTCTATCTCAACCTTACGACAATGAAGGTCAATCCCATAATGGTATAACCGTAATAGACAGCTGTCATATTCTTAACGAGTATGATGGCTTTTTTTATGCTATCGCTCCATATTTATTACAATATCTTCATCATTTATAGCGTTTTATATTAAAAATGCCTTGAAATGCTATTAAAAAATGATAAAGCAACATTAATTTTTTGCTTTATTAGTAATTTTGCACATTAGGCATATATGATAAACAGTTCGGACTAACCCGACTTAAATATAGGACGCAATGAAAATAGAAAGGAAGATAGTAAGCTTCCAAAATTGGCGTATTGACTAGCATGTCTCTTTCGCATACCTTCGT